>Ga0163149_10000463_pt1 | contig 53983 bp, 46 predicted proteins | sample OliLakLV19MP5G1_FD_148604 | JGI IMG/M metagenome (GOLD analysis project Ga0163149, IMG submission 148604) | Freshwater microbial mat bacterial communities from Lake Vanda, McMurdo Dry Valleys, Antarctica - Oligotrophic Lake LV.19.MP5.G1 | ecosystem: Environmental > Aquatic > Freshwater > Lake >...
GTGATGTAACGGCTGGTGCCCGGCTTACCACTTGTTTTGTGCTCAGTGCATTCCAGTATTACTTGTACACGACTGCCTTTCTTTGCCATTATAAAAAATTGAAAATTTGACTACTTAGATTTTCTCTCCTCTTGCTCTCAGTTGTTTTACTACTGTCAGCAAACCGTTCTTATTGATCGTACGCATCGCATCAGTGGTTAGCTTCAGGGTAATCCACTTATCTTCTTCCGCCAGATAAAACCTTTTTTTCTGCAGGTTGGGCAGAAAACGACGCTTGGTCTTAATGTTGGAATGGGAAACCTTGTTTCCACCCACCGGAACTTTACCTGTAACCTGACATACTCTGGACATGATTGTTCTGAATTTTGGACGGCAAAGGTAAGGGAATAAATGGATAATTAGAATGAATAATTAAGAATTTTGCCCGAAGGCCCGATTTTTCCTAACAAGCTGTGGAAAGCTTTAATTTGTTTATTCTCATAGGCTAAAATACAGATTTTTGAGCCAGCTTCAGTTCCCTGATGGGACTTTAGTTGCGACGCTCCGTTCGGGTTTCGGTTCGCTCTTCATCTTTTGCTGAATGACTGTTTTCCAGTAGCTTCGCCACTCCCTATAAACTAATTAACTAATAACTAATTATCTCAAATATGGCATACGAAGTAGTGGTTCTCGGAAGCGGCCCTGGCGGTTATGTGGCGGCTATCAGGGCCGCCCAGTTAGGTTTTAAGACAGCTATTATTGAAAAAGAAAGCCTCGGTGGTGTCTGCCTCAACTGGGGTTGTATTCCTACCAAAGCCCTTTTGAAAAGTGCCCAGGTAATGGAGGATATCAAACATGCCAGCGGTTATGGTATTGAAGCTACGGGTACTGCCAATTTCGAAGCCGTTATAAAAAGAAGCCGTGGTGTTGCTGATAAAATGAGCAAGGGCGTTCAGTTCCTGATGAAGAAGAATAAGATCGACGTAGTGATGGGCTTTGGTAAACTGTCCGCAGGATCCGATGGGAAAGCAAAAGGACAAATTGAAGTGACAGCCGCTGATGGTAGCAAAAAAATAGTAGAAGGCAAACATATTATTATTGCTACTGGTGGCCGTAGCCGTGAGTTACCTGCACTAAAACAGGATGGTAAAAAAATCATTGGTTACCGTGAAGCAATGAATCTTCCTTCGCAACCAAAATCTATTATCGTAGTTGGCAGTGGTGCCATTGGTGTTGAGTTTGGTTATTTCTACAACAGCATGGGAACAAAAGTTACCATCGTTGAATTTTTACCGAGAATCGTTCCGGTAGAAGATGAAGAAATATCTAAAGAACTGGAAAAGAATTTTAAGAAGAACGGTATTGATATAATGGTAAACAGTGAAGTGACTGCTGTTGATACAACAGGCGAAGGTGTAAAAGCAACAGTGAAAACAGCAACCGGGGAGGTGGTATTGGAAGCAGCTATTTTATTAAGTGCTGTTGGTTATGCTGCTAATATTGAAGGCATCGGTTTGGAAGAGTTGGGTATTAAGACTGACAAAGGCCGCATTATGGTGGACAAATATGGCCAGACAAATGTTCCCGGTTTTTATGCTATTGGTGATTGTGCTCCCGGCCAGGCTCTTGCCCACGTTGCAAGTAAAGAAGCCATCATTACCGTAGAAAATATTGGCTACAACGAAAAGAAATATAATCATCAGCCGGAAGCGCTGGATTATAACAATGTACCGGGTTGTACTTATTGCTATCCGGAGATTGCATCTGTTGGTTACACAGAAAAGCAAGCTAAAGAAGCAGGCTACGAAGTGAAAGTGGGTAAGTTTCCATTAAGTGCAAGTGGCAAAGCCTCTGCTGCCGGCCATACAGAAGGTTTTGTAAAAGTGGTATTTGATGCCAAGTACGGCGAATGGCTCGGCACCCACATGATTGGTTATAATGTTACCGAAATAATTATCGAAACTGTGCTGGGACGTAAATTAGAAACTACCTACCACGAAGTGCTGAACAGTATACACCCCCACCCGACCATCAGCGAAAGTGTTAAGGATGCGATAGAAGTGGCCTATGGTGAGGCGATACACTTGTAGGGGGAATAACTAGTGGCAAGTATGGTATGGGTTTAAAATATTTGTAAGAAATTAAAAGGGTCATTGGGAAAATGGTGATCCTTTTCATTGTACTGTGTTTTAAAGCTAACAGTTAACTTCTGACACAGTTTATTTTACACTCTCGAAAGTCTTCCACCTTCGCTTCCCTGAAATTACCATTTCGTTTACCAAAGTATTCCGGGTGATTGCTTATTTGCAGTAACCGGTCCTCAGTTTTTAGCAGAAACCGGTCTCCTAAACCACTTTTTCTTTGCTTATACCATTGATAGGACTCGATATATTCTTCATGTGCCTATTAATTAAGGCCATATGAATAAGCCATTATTTACGTTTACCTCTTACTTTTTGTATTGCGGCAGCTTTCGTTTCTTCCCAGGAGTAGGTCTTTAAATTACCATTCTTAAACTCGCTGCTACGCCTCTCCAATTCTTTTACAAAATTGGCATACCAATCATTCGATGCTATATTGATTTCATCCTCTAACATAGTATAAATGGCTTTTATTTTTTTTCATCCGCCACTTTCAGGTAATTGGCCAGTTTCTGCCTTATTGCTGTTGTTGTCATTTCTCCATATGTTTTAGGCAAATTAATATTTTTAAGCCTATTTCTTTTAGCATGCCTGGGAATCAATAGCTATAAAAAAGCCCCCCGAAAATATCGGGAGGCCTTGCTTGCCGTTAGTATAAATTGTGGTTGCGACCTTATAACTTCATAAATCTCTGCTTCATAGACTCCCCATCATCCTTTTTCGCTGCAAGGAAATAAATACCTGATTGGAGCCTGCTAATATCTATTTGCATGTTTTTTGACGTAATCATCACATTCATAACAGTTTGCCCCTGCATATTAGTCACAAAAATAGTTTTACCCACCCACCTTTCATCACAATTTAAATCAAGGTTTAGGAAGTTTGTGGCTGGGTTAGGGTACATTTTGGGCTGTAACCACTTAGGATCTTCCTCGGGCAACGGCGATTCAAAGATTAGCGGCGTACTTAATCCTTTCGATAAAAGCAGAGAATTTCGGCTGCCACCATCTGAAAACAAAGCCCTCATCCGGGCTTTCTGGCCTTCCGTAAACAGGTTCGTACATCCATCGTTGGTGAAATCCATATAGTTCATGTACATATCCCCATAAGGTCCGTTACCACAGGTAACACGTGTGGTAGAAGGGCAGCCAACCGTATAACTGGCCTGCTTTGGCGTATCGCTCACGCCGTCATCCCCACAATTCTCATCACCCCAGAGATGCTTTAGGTTGAGCCAGTGCCCCACTTCATGTACGGCTGTTTTTCCCAAATTATAACCCCCTGTGCCGGTTGTTCCGAAAGCAGTATACGAAATAACCAGGCCGTCCTTATTCAGCTCGCCGCCTGGCATGGTAGCATAACCGGCAAACTTGTCAAGGTTGCACACCCAAATATTCAGGTAGCTTTTAGGGTCCCAGGCATCATCACCCATAGAAGAAGAAAACTTCACCTGGTCATCCGCCTTCCACTTAACTATAGGAGTGTATTTGCGAACGATACCAGTCGTGGACCTTTTCCGGGGATCTGATATCGCCAGTTGAAATTCGATCTCGCAATCTGCCCCGAGAGCCCGAAAATGAGCCGGAGCATTCGTAGTATCTGCATTACGACGCCTGAAATAAGTATTGAGAGCATTGATCTGGCTGGCAACCTGTGCATCACTTATCTTTTCAGCCTGTGTATGATAAAGTATATGTACCACGACCGGTATCTTAATGATGATATTCGTCTCCGTTCGGCTAGCCAGCCGGTCTGCTATCTGTTGTTTAATGAATGTTTCGATGGCATTGATCCTTCCCTGTAATGCCGGATCATATTGCAACTCCTGCTGTAAATATGAAGAAGATAAGCATCGCTCCTGTCCAGCTAATTGCCAACACAATACCAGTGTAAAAAAAGTGATGATGAATCCCTTCCTCATAGTTTCCAATTGTAAGTACGTGACATAGCAACAAAGCATTGCGATGAGCTCATCAATAGAAATTGGAAATAATAAAATAAGAGGAGATTGGGTACTTAATGAGGTGTTTCCTGGGATACGATTTCGAAAGGGTGGAATAGATCAATTAGTTCTAATCTGCCATAAATGTAAACTATTTAATTAATTGGGCAATAAGTTTTTGTATCGTATTTTTCCCATACCGGCGGTTGCTTGTATAAGCTTTAACAGCCACAATCGTTTCCGCTACTTATTTTTGTCTGAAATAAATCCCGGTTCATGAAAAAATTATTTTTTATTGCTGCCCTGGCTGGATTTGCAGCCTGTAAGAACAAAGATGCCGAAAACAAACCCGACCCGAATGCCCCGAAAATAATGAGCTATTCCATTATTACTACTTATCCGCATGATACTTCTTCTTATACGCAGGGCCTGCTGTTCTATAAAGGGCAACTCTATGAAGGGACGGGTAACTATGGTTTTTCCAAACTGAAAAAGGTTGACCTGAAGACCGGCCAGTCGCAACAGGAGATTGCCCTGGACAAAAAATATTTTGGAGAAGGTGTTACGATATTAAATGATACTGTATACCAGTTGACCTGGAAAGAAAAAACCGTGTTTGCCTATACACTGAAAGATTTTAAAAAAGTAAAAGAATTCACGGTCGATATTGAAGGCTGGGGATTGACGAATGATGGGAAAAACCTGATCGTGAGTACCGGTGGCAGCGACCTGCATTACTATGATCCCGCTACATTCAAATTATTAAAAACACAGACCGTAACTGAATCGGGCAGTCCTTCCTTTAATCTCAACGAACTGGAATACATCAACGGCTTTGTATATGCCAATCAATACCAGTATCCCTATATATTTAAAATAGATCCTGCTTCCGGGCAGATTGTGGCAAAAGCAGACCTGACCAGTATGTGGGAGCGGATAAAAGCAATTGATCATGATGCAGAAGTGCCGAATGGAATAGCATATGATACTGCCACGAAGAAAATGTACATTACCGGAAAATGGTGGCCGGAGTTATATGAAGTGCAGTTTAGTCAGTAGAAGCTATTCTGGAATTTAATATCCATTTATTTGCCGATAATATAAATTACCGAACTGCACCGCTTCACATCCCCGATAGCCTTTACATTTGACCGAAGACCATTAAAGAAAGATCCTGCAAGATTGGTCTTCCCATTTTTATATTTACTGCTCAGCATGGATACATAAAAGCTATCATACCACATTGCCTGATACGCTACAATCTTTAATCCATGTTTTTCCACCAGCACTTTCATGGATTGCGGCGAAAAATGATAGAGGTGACGGGGCACATCATAAGCAGCCCAATGCTCTTTATAGATCGTCGCATCTTTAGAAGTATAATTCGGTACCGCAATAAATAGGCGGCCGTTCTCTTTCAGTACTGATTTTAGTTTGGCGATATACCCCTGCAGGTCATGCACATGTTCCAGTACATGCCACATCGTTATCGCATCGTAAGTGGAAGCAGGTAACTGGTAAAACTGGCTGATTTCGGCCAGTTCGATATGATATTCCTCTTTGCCCAGCTTTCTTGCATCCGCATCCGGCTCCAGGCCTGTTACCTGCCAGCCTGCCTGCTGCATGATGCTGGCAAATGCACCGGTACCACTGCCCACATCCAGTAAACTTCCCTTGCTGATACCCGTTCCTTTTTCGATCAATCTTCTTTTTTGTTTTAATGTTCGCTTACGTACAGACTGGTATAAGCGATTGATCAACCCCTTTGACGTATTGGTATGGGAAATATAATTCTCCGATTTATAATAAGGCGAAATAGCGTTTGCATCCGGCACATCCTGAGTAAACCGGACTGTACAGGAACCACACTCAACAATACCAAAGCTTTCACCGCTCACGGTGTGATCTTTAGCAGTTAGTACCGGTTGGGTGACAGCAGCACCGCAAACAGGACAATGGGTATAATGAATTGATCCGGGCATATGATCTGATCTCAACGAGATGCGCAAAGTAAAATGAAAATTGATAAACAGACTTCAGGTAAAACTTCCCCCTTGCAATATTTGCTACTATGAAAGTCTTAATTTCAATGTGCGGTTAGGTTTACGGAAGTAGCTGATAGGTTGTAACGGCTTCCGTCGGTGACAATTTCTCCCTATTCGCAGTAGCAGCCATATCAACTCCATGCTCAGAAAAATACCACCCTATAAACATAATGGCCAGCAAACCTGCTGCCAGTGGAAAAGCCCACCAGTAAGATCGCTTTTCTTCCGTTTGGTTCAGCATTTCGGTCATCTCCGCCGAAGTTTTCTGATCCTCTCCCACCCTTACCATGTGCTCTGCTTTTTTCCGGATCACTTTTTCGGCGGTGACAGGTGACAATAAATTGCCTGCTGAACTTATTGCAGTAAACTTCACATCACCACTCAATCCCCTGTTCAAAGTGCCTACACCATTCCAGTTAATCACCGTACCATCACTGATCTGCCTTTTCATATCAAAAGCAAAATCATTGAACCGAAAGATGGCTTCCCGGTCTGTAATACCGAGTGATTGCGCGAGCCAGGAAAAAAAAATCCTTCCTGGCACATAGCTGGCCGGTTGTAAGGCCACAGCATACGAAGGCGGATGTATGGTGCGGTTAGGAAAATCCATTTCCGCTGGCTTTCTTTCCAATAAAAAAGTGCCGATGCCCGGCACTGGTAATTCTTTATGTTGAATGAGATATTGATACAGCTGGTAGTACATCATCAGTTCTTTTGGTCGAACGAAAATACGACTCCTCCCACAAAGTTGAACCCATAAACCGGGTATTGATTCCAGCGCTGGTATTCTTTATTGAAAATATTATTAAACTGTGTCCACAAATTGATGTTTTTGGTGATCTTGAATTCCAGACCTGCATTCAGATCAGTCGCCCCGGCGAGGCGTTCGGAACTGCCATCCTTTTTCTGGTATAAAGCACCTGACCATGCAAAAAGGTCTGTTTTCAACCAAAGATCTTTGATGATCTGTATCCGCATGGCAGCTTTCAATTCCAAAGGTGTCAATCCCCATGCTTTGGCATTGTCTTTTAACCCGGAAAACTGGTTAAAAGTGAGGCCGGTAATCAGTGAGAATTTTTCATGAATAGCGAAGCCAAGTTCACCACCAAAATTCGTCACTTTGATTTCTCTTTCGTTTACTACCCGAAAAGATTTGCCACCCAATCCAGTCGTTGCATCATTAAGAAACAGGGGCTGATTATTGAGTTTGTTGAATCCAACTTTTGCTGCATAGCTGAAATGATCACCCACAGAACCTTTGAAACCAGCAAAGCGTTCTTCGATCCAGGTATTCTTGAATGAAGAAGGCAACCATAACCAGGGATTTTGAGAAGCCAGGTATTGATAGGTTGTTTTCCGGATATAACCGGTCCAGCCAGCCTGGAAGGTGAATCGTTTATCCTGAGTCGTAATATCAGCCAGCACATTGGGAAACATCTTGAAGGTCTTATTATCCCAGGATGGACGTATACCTGCCTGCACATTTATTTTTTGTGTTTTATATAATACCGATGGTGAAATATAATACATCGTATTATTCAGGGCTGACTTATTGGTTGGAGAAAGACGGGTCAGGTCAAACGTGATACCCAGGTTAACAGCCCACTCCTTACCCAATGTTTTTTGTAAAGGCAGGTTCAGCACCGTATTGCTTTCAGAATTTTTAAGATTATCACTAAACACATCGATCTTAACTTCCGGCCAGTAGGTCAGTCCAAATTCTGTTTTATTAATATTATGTACGGCTACCCTTGCACTGATAGTTTGAAAATTTTGTTTCAGGGAATCAATATTAAATACAAGTGTTTGTGGCTCGTACCCATATTTATAAGCCTTATGCTGCTTCATCCCGATACTGGCATCCCATTCCAGGTTATTTCCCGATTTAAAGAAACCGGCTAACTTAATATCCGTAGTAGTAAACTTCTGAAAATCCCGCTTACCATCGGAGCCAACATGTTTGGCAAAAATATTGAGGCCGGCTGTTTTACCATCACCAAACGAAATACCTGCCTGTATAAATGGAGTTCGTAAACTACCAAACCCGGCTTTGATATAACTGCTGTTATTAAACCTGGCCACCGAATCAATATCCATTGCTAATGGCTTCAGGGAACCCGGTTGGTAGGCAAATAATAAATTCTGGTTGGGGATAGTATAGGTCAACTTCGCTTTCGTTGTATCGGGTGTTGGTGGTGAAGCATTGAAATTGATCTTGGCGGCTTCACGAAGCGCTGGCTTGAAACTGGATACGATATCAATACCGCCTTTTTTGGTGGTATCTTTTTGCGCATGAGAAATGCCAAAAGAAAATATCCCAACCCCTAGGAGAAATAATTTGTATATACGTTGTGTTACCATTTTACAATTCATTTTTATATCCGCTTTTATTTTACCCCTCCCTGCACTTAATTACCTACTTTACTTGATTTACTTTCCTCGTCTGTTACCTGGCCTAGTTTGGTTTGTGCTTCGCTTTTTAGCTCTGCATTGATCGTATTGTCCACCACACTCTGGAAAGTTGCTTTGGCATTGAAATAATCTTTTTGCCGGAAATAAACATCGCCAAGTAAGATGTATGCCTTCGTGATCCAGAAATCATAGGAGCCTGATTTGTTAATCGTTTCAAAAGCTGCTTTCTCCGCTTCAGCCAATTTATTAACCTGTAACCAGCAATTGGCAATTTCATACCGGGCTTCAGCCGCTAAGGCTGCCTTATTCAATTGTACCACCGATTTAAAATTGGTGATGGCAAGGTCATATTGCCCGCCCACCTGGTAGGATTTGGCGATTGCCATATTCGCAAGTGTTTTATCATCTGCACTGCTGCCTTTAGCTTCTGTCAGTTCTTTTGCATTTTCCACTGCTTCTGACCATTTCTGCTGCTGGTACTGGCAACGCAACAAGCCCCGCATGGCTTCCAGTTTATTTTCCTGGCTGGCCGTGATCTGTTTCAATTGGATATAATAGTTTTCTGCCTTTGCATAATTTTTCAGCTCAAAGAAATTGATCCTGGCTGCAGTGAGTACTGCTCTTTCGGCAAACTGGTTAGGTGCATTCACCGCTACAGCATCATAATCCACGAGGGCATTGTTCCAGTCCTTTCTTGCATTATATATTTCGGCTCGGTTGAAATGAGCTTCCAGCGCATACACGCCGTTGGGGAATTTTTGCAGGTAACTGGTAAAGCCAGCCAACGCCTCATTCATCTTCTGGTCATCATATTGCTTTTCTGCCGCTGCCCAGGTCAGCGAATCTTCTGTGCTTACACTTAAGGGACGGCCCGCATCCCGCATAAAAGAAGCATATTCATCGGGTTTGCCATCTTCAATGTAAATGGTCTTTACATTATCCAGGGCATCTTCTGCTTCAGGAGAGCTCGGGTATTTGTCAATCAATATCTTAAACTGCTTTAAAGCTTCTGCATTATTATTAAGATTATAATAAGCCGTTCCCATTTTTAAAAAGGCCTGGGGTACCAAACTGGTATTGCCGCTAGTTTTAGTTACCGTATTTAAATAAGGAATGGCCTCAGCAAATTTCTCATCGCTCATATAGGTGTTGGCAATTTCCATGTTCGCATCTGTTACCAATGACGATTCGGGAAACTTCCGGATCATCGTGTTCATGAGGGTAATCTTATCCTTCGGATTTTTTACACCGGCCAGCATGGCGTTTTGAAAAGTAGCGTAGTCTTCTGCCGGCCAGGACAGTTTTATAACATTATCATACATGGTCTTAGCCCTGGCATAATCCCGTTGCATATAATAAGTATCGGCGGTGCGGATATAAGCATCCTGTGTAAAAGAATTGGAACTGAGTGTGGGGTTCCTTGAAAAAGGTTCAAAATAAGTAAGCGCTACCGGATAATTTTCCTTCCGCAGATAAGCATACCCCAAATTATAACGGGCATTATTAATATTGGCCTCACCGCTGGCGGGAGAACCGGCATTCACATATGCATGATAAAATTTAATAGCATCATCCAGTTTGTTATTGCGGTAAGCGAGCTCTCCTTTCCAGAAATTAAGCAAGGGCAACACAAAACTATTATTGGGATCTGCCAATGCTTTATCTAACAAAGCATCTGCTTCTGCCAACCGGCCATCATTGATCAATTCCGTGGCGCGACCGTATAAAATTCTTGGATAAAGCCGCTTGGCGTTTTCGGATGGTTTAGTCAGCCCTTCCAGCAATGCCTGTGCATCTTTAAAATTATTAGTATTGGCCAGTACATCGATCATCAGCTCCCGGGCTTCTGCATTATAAGTAGAACCGGGGTAATCAGCCAGGAACGAACTCAGGCTATTCAGGGCTTCGTCCTGGTACCCTAATTCATACGAAAGCTTGGCATACTGGTATTTGGAAATTTCTTTTTGTTCTGCATTACTGCTGTTGGAGGAGCAAAACAGGAACGCATTTCTGGCATTGGCTTTTTGCCCTGTTTTTAAATAGGAATCACCCAGTAAATACATGGCATGCTGGCTCAATGAGTCATCTTTCCCACTTAATTGTTTAAAGCCATCAATCGCTTTGCTGAGTTTATTCGCCTGGTAATAACAGTAAGACAACTCATACAGATCTTCACGGCGAACTTTTTTGGAACGGCTCACATAATCTTCGAGGTAGGGTAATGCTTTGGCATATTCCTTTTTTTCAAAATAGGCATGACCGATCAGCTGTTTTAATTCCAGGTCATAATATTGCGAGCTGCTGCCAGATTGGAGCTTTTGCTGGATATACGTAATAGCTTCATCCTTTTTTCCCTGTATGTAATATATCTGGGCGATATAATAAGGAACAACAGTACCGTAGTTTTTTTCATTCTCTACGATCTTAAATGCATCCATCGCTTCGCCATATTGGCCGTCCCGGAATGCCAGGAAGCCATAATAGTAGTTGGCGTCCATGTAATTCGCATCATCTTTCATCAACCGGATACTATTGAATAAAGGCTTGGCTTCTGCAAACCGCTGCAAGGTGAAATACGAATAACCCTTGTGATAGGTCATATCAGCAATTTCCCTGTTACTGAGATTGGCAATATTGGCCTGTTCGTATAGCTGAACGGCTTCAGGGAATTTTTGCTGCCGGAAATAATATTCGCCCAAATGGTAACTCATCATTTGTGTACGGGCTGTATTTTTTTCCACGTCAATATACTCCTGTGCTTCCTGCTCGGCCCTGCCCTCTCCCTGTTTCAATGCACAAACCGTCGTATAATAGTTGATCTCCTGAACGGTGATAGTCGTATTGACCTTATCCGTTTCCCGAACCGATTGCTTCAATTCTTTAAATAGCGGATAAGCCAGACTAAATTGGTCTTTCTGAAAATATTCCTTCGCTTCTTTGAAGGCCGACTCTGGGTCTGTATAAAAACGGGTCTGTTGGGAAAAGACGGAGATGCTAAGCAAAGTGGCTATGATGAGAAAACTTTGATTCTTCATTGAATTTGTCCTTTAAACCGATGGTCCCGATTTGCACCGGGATAAATTTCTTAACGTTGCGAATATTCAAATTATTTCAGGGTAGACCAAACATCATTCCAAACAGGTGTGGATAAGTCCTTTATCTTGAAATGTTTAACATTTTCTTGGTTGTTTTATGGTAAGTGGCGAGTCGGGAGCTACGAGTTACGAGGCCACCTCTGATAATTTTCGTCCAATTAAAAAAAAATAGCAAATAAATTATTATTCCCCAACTCGAAAATTACAAAACTCAAACAGAGCTTCTTACACACCACTTTTCTTTATTATTACAGCCTGAAAAAAAAATCCCAATGAAAAAACTTTTTAGTACTCGCTATTCCGACAATTCCATTTCTTTTTCTTTACTGCTTCTCCGTCTTTCCCTGGGTGGATTAATGATCCAGCACGGCTTTCAAAAACTCATGAATTTTGCTGCCAAATCATCCGGCTTCTCCGATCCTTTTGGTATCGGCGGGCCTGCCTCTATGAGCCTGACCATTTTTGCGGAATTCTTCTGTGCTGTATTTATTGTAATCGGACTTATGACAAGACTATCTACAATCCCGCTCATCATCGCTATGTCCGTCGCCCTCTTTATTGCCCACAAAGGCCAGGTATTTGGTGATGGGGAACATGCAGCCCTTTACCTCTTCGGTTATATCGTTTTGCTTTTTGCCGGGCCGGGAAAGATCAGTATAGACAAGCTGATCGGGAAATAGTTACTATCTTCCCTTTCATGAAAAGAGTACAGCTTATCGAATGGGGCATCATCACCATTGCGCTTATTTTCGGTTATAAATTTTTTGAAGGAATATTTACAGCCCTGGTCCAGATATTTTATAGCCTTCAGGGTATGGGTGGCGATATTTTCGAAGTATTGCTTCCAACCGTGTTTATGATTGTGATTTATGCTGTTTGTTTTGTCCTTCTTATTAAAAGGAGCGGGCAACTGGCTACTTATCTTCATGGTCAGGGTGGAGAGGAAACAATCGCTATTCGCATTGGTAAAAAAGCCTTGTTACAAGTAATTTTGATCGGGATTTGTTTAGTAACAATAATTACTACTATCCCTGGTATAATTCTGTACTTATTTGAGAGTTTTAAAGAAGGGATTGGCAAACGGAACATGGACGGAAATACTGCTGACCCTTTCGGGTGGCATCAGTTTAAGCTATCTGCCATACAGTTACTTATTGCGTTGGTGATTATTTTCTTCTCAAGGGAAATAGCTGGTTGGTTCATACGCAATAAAGAAGTTGATGAACTAAGTTTTGAATCTGACCCTGAAAACACATAAAAATGTTTACGACCAGTACCTTAGTAAGAGTTCGCTATGCAGAAACCGACCAGATGGGTGTGGTCTACCATGGAAATTTCTTTCCTTATTTCGAATCAGCCAGAGCAGAGTCTATCCGTGAACTGGGATTTACGTATGCCGACATGGAAAAAATGGGAGTGATCATGCTGGTAATTGATGTACATTGCCGCTACCTCCGCCCGGCAAAATATGATGACCTGCTGACGGTAAAGACCGTACTAAAAGAATTACCAGTGCACCATAAAATAGAATTTTACCACGAAGTCTTCAATGAAAAAGAAAAATTGCTCGCCGTGGGAAAGATCATTCTCTACTTTATGGAAGCCAATGGAATGAAACGAACAACAATGCCGGAACAACTGCTGGAAAAACTACAACCTTATTTTAGCTGATTCCGCACTGGCTGATAATATCACTAATAAATTCTGATTAATTTTACCCGATGGAGAATTTTGACGAACCCATGCCCGCATCGAACCCCGAAGAACAAATCGCTTTTGTAGAACAGGCAATCGTATTCCCTCCCAAGTATGAAAAACCAGAACAATCCTCCAATATATGGCTCCGCTCTTTTATGAGCCTGGCCGCCTACCTTGTGCTGGGTTATTATATTTTTCCAAGCTACAAAATATTGCTGCTGATCACGGCCATTGTGATCATCCATGAACTGGGTCATTTTTTTGCTATGAAATTTTTCCGGTACAAAGACCTGGGTATTTTTTTTATTCCCCTGCTCGGTGCCTATGTGTCAGGAAGTAAAAGGGAAGTATCGCAAAAAGAATCTGCCATTATCCTGCTGGCCGGCCCCTTGCCGGGTATTATCATTGGTATCGGGTTTTATCTTTTATTTAAAACCGATATGACACTTTCTTTCGCGGGCTTATCTTTTTATACGATTGCCATATCCTTTATCTTATTAAATCTCATTAATCTTTTGCCCGTGTATCCCCTTGATGGGGGACAGTTGCTCAACAGGGTTTTCCTGGACGAGGAAAGCTGGGTGAGTAAAATCTTTGTTTTTCTTTCTATTGGTTTTATGGTCTGGTTTGCGTTGTACGGAGGTTCCCGGCCTTTTTATCCTCTGCTTCTTTTCCCGCTAATGATGATCCTCCGGATGTTTGGCGATTCCAGGTTAAAATCCTTAGAGAAAAAGATCCATATTAGTGGTATTGATATGGACAAATCCTATGAAGACCTTCCCGATGAAGATTATTGGAAGATGCGGAATATCATTATCGAAGAACATCCTTCCTTTAAAGATGTGCCACCTGCCCCGCCATATGAATATGATACGAAAGAAGAAAAATTAATGACCACCATCCAAAGCCTGCTGCACCGGCACCTGATACAAGACCTCTCGGTTATTGGAAAAATATTTATTATCCTGCTTTGGGTGGGTGCTTTTGCGGCTCCCTGGTTCCTTGAAATGTACCAGGCCATTCTCAGCCGGTTTGGATATTGACCCAAATAAAAATACCATCAGGCAAAACTTTCGCCACTATAAAAGTGCGGTACTTTTTCCTGACAAAAACGATTGATATCTTGAAATAAAAAACTAAACCCGGTTATGATCTGCTCTCCATTTTTGAATAGCCTGTTTGATCTGTTTTTGAGTTAATTTTTCATCCACAGCCTTGATAGCAAGAGCTGGCATTTCTTCATCGCTGGCAAACCGAAGAGCAATGATCTGGCTTATCCGGATCTGTTTATCAAAAGGTTTACCGGTCAGGATAAAATGGCGAAAATTTTCTTCGGCCCGAATGGCCCTGTCCTGTGCCTTTAAGGCAAAAGCCCGGATATACCAGTAAAAAATAATTAGAAGGAGGCCAGCAACAGTGAGCAAAGCTGCTGAATAATGGGTGTGCGCATCAGCATACCAAAGATTAACAATGCTCCCGATCAGGAATGCTAAGAGGAGTAGAGAAGTAATATAATGCCATATTGGAACGAGTTGAATATGGTTCTTATAGTTTTGTTCAGACATAGTAGAAAGTTTTTTGTTTATGGTTTATTTTTTATTCTTCTACGCATCAAAGTAAGTTATTTTCTTTACCCTTCTCACAATTATCAAGTACCTAACAGCTGGCATCCCGTATCCAGCCCCTACTTCAGTTCATCCAGTACCTTATACATCTTACTGACTACCCCGGAGGTTTTACCGCTATAGTTATTCACCAGGAAAGAGAAAATATATTCTTTCCCATCTTTTGCTTTATGATAGCCGCAAAACCCTTTTACATCACCGATCGTACCGCTTTTCATACGCATCCCATTATATTCCGGCAGGGCATTGTAGAATGAAGGATACCAATCTTTGGTTTTAGCATATTTCAAAATCTCTACCTGTGCATGGGTAGTAACCCGATTCATCGGAGACAAGCCCGATCCATCGTACATATTTAATTCATCCGGGTCGAGCCCTTTCTCTTTCCAGAATTTTTTTACAATAGCTACACCGCTGTCGGTGGAACCAAACCCCTGTTTTTCGTAAGCGAAAGTTTTGATTAAAGCTTCGCCATATAAATTGATACTCTTTTTATTGAACCAGTAGATAATGGAATCGAGGGTGGGTGAATACGCTGTGTAAAAAACGGTCCCTTTATACGAGTAAACAGCAGGGTAATCATCTGCAATATTAAACATCGGAAAACTATCATATTTAATGAAAATACCAGCTTTCTTTATTGTATCCATCATCCTGTTTTGAAATTCATAAGCCGGGTTCGGAATGGCCCCGGAAATAATAAACCTTTTTTCGTTGATAGGGATCGTGCCCTTTATAAAAGCTGGCAAATTACCCAATGGCATATAGATATAAGCATTATCACCGCTTCCTTTTGCTGCGGCGGATACTTTTGATTCTATCTCATGTGTAAAATAATTATATGGTCTTATAGCTGCAATCTCAACGTTATCGCCGATTGTATTACCCGACTTCAGAATAACTTCATATTGGTTCTCCCGCCAGTTTAGTGCACCGGCACCTGCTCCGTAATAATTACCGATGTCCTGCCATATCCAGCCATCCGGAATATTACTGGTTTCAAATTTTCTATCCTCAACAAACATGACATAATCCGCCGTATCTATCTTTAAACCCTGGATAGCTTTGACAATTCTTTTTGTAAACTCCATCTCTTTGGTGCTTTCATATCGCCAACTGCCCAAAGTGGGATCACCGCTACCCAATACATAAATTCTTCCCTTCAGTTTTCGGTTTGTAATAGTTCCCTGGTATCCAAACTCAGTTTTATACCGATAATCCTTTCCCAACAACTCAAAAGCCGTAACGCTGGTAATAATTTTTTGTGTAGAAGCCGGCGCTAACCCAACCTGTGCATTTTTATCAAACACTACCTGCCCGGTTTTTGCGTCTATCACGCAGAGAGAACTGATAGCATGCTTCAACTGGCTGTCGTTCTCAAAAAGCTGGAAGGCTTTTTGCAGTTTTTGAGAGACGGTTTGACCGTAAGCACCAGTAATCAATATGCAACATCCGGTAACTAAAAGAAATTTCTTCATACTTAAAAACGATTATGCCCTAAAACTAAAAAGAATTAAATTTGGAATATGGAAAATGAAGTTAAAGAACCGGAGGCGAAGTTCAACTATGTTTCCCCCGAAGACTACCTGGCAATGGAAAGGGCTTCTCAGGAAAAGCATGAGTATTATAAAGGAGGGGTATTTGCAATGTCAGGGGCATCCTGGGAACATAACCTGATCGTCAAAAATATAAACACACTGGTACTGCCTTTTCTGAAAGGTAAACCCTGTGATATGTTTGGAAGTGATTTGCGTATCCATATACCAGAAATTACTTTATATACCTACCCGGATCTTTCCATTATTTGCGGAAAGCCTGAAACAGACGATGAAGAAAAAGATATAGCGATCAATCCATCGGTATTAATTGAAGTGTTATCAAAATCAACTACGGATTATGACCGGGGGACAAAATTTCATTTCTACAGAAGCATCGCCGCTTTGAAAGAATACATTACAATAGATTCTCTTTCTATTAGCGTAGAAATCTATACACGGCAGGATGATAATAGTTGGCTGCTCACAGAATTCAAACAACTCTCTGACAGCTTTGTAATCACTACAATTGGCCTCTCCCTTTCCCTGAAAGATGTCTATGAAGATGTGCACATTGACGAATAATAAAACTTTAACCTCAACCATTTCACTTGAAACAAATCAACGCTTCCATCATCACCATCGGCGACGAACTACTGATCGGCCAGACGATTGATACCAACAGCGCTTTTATTGCACAGGAATTAAATAAGATAGGGGTATGGGTGAGACGCCGGGTTGCAGTCGGCGATGTATATGACGATATCTGGAAAGCCCTGGATGAAGAAGGAAAACAATCAGCTATTGTTATAATTACCGGTGGCCTGGGACCAACTGCCGATGATATCACCAAGCCTTTGCTGTGTAACTATTTTGGGGGCAAGCTGGTAGTAAATGAAGAAGTGCTGGCTAATGTAAAATATTTATTTGAGAAAGTATTCCGTCGTACCGGACCGATGCTGGAACGAAACCTGAAACAAGCTGAAGTTCCGGATGTATGTACGGTACTGCCAAATGAAAGGGGAACGGCGCCGGGGATGTGGTTCGGGCCCCCTGCGGGCGACGGCGGGGCTGTTTATATCTCTCTACCGGGTGTTCCCCATGAAATGAAAGGATTGATCCTTAAAGAAGTAATCCCAAGATTATTGAACAAATTCGATCTGCTGGCCATTGTTCACCGAACCGCTTTTACTTTTGGACAGGGAGAGTCAATGCTGGCCGAATTACTCAAAGATTTTGAGGCAGTTCTCCCACCATCGATCAAACTCGCTTACCTGCCCAATTATGGAATGGTAAAACTGCGGTTAACAGCCCAGGGTCATCAGCAGTATGAAGTAGAAAAAAAGTTACTGCCTTATTTTGAAAAACTACAGGATCTGGTAAAGGAATTTCTTGTTACTAATAAAGACGAAAGTCTGGAAGTGGTGATTGGGCAACTCCTGCAGGCAAAAAGTAAAACCATGGCTACAGCAGAAAGCTGTACCGGCGGCTATATTGCTCATTTAATTACCAGTATTGCCGGCTCTTCCGCTTATTTTAAAGGTAGTGTTGTCAGCTATGCCAATGAAGTAAAAGAAAACGTATTGGGCGTACAACATAACACCCTGGCTACCTGGGGTGCCGTAAGTGAGGAAACAGTAAAAGAAATGGTACAAGGTGTCATAAAAGAACTGGATGTGGACTTCGGCCTGGCCACTTCCGGTATCATGGGGCCAGGTGGTGGCAGCGAAGAAAAACCGGTTGGAACCGTTTGGATCGCTGCGGGTACGAAGGAAAAAATAGTCACTCTCCAACTAAACCTGCGCTTTGACCGGCAGCGAAATATCAATATCGCCGCTAATAACGCACTTAATTTCCTGCGGAAATTCATCCTTGCTAACAGTTGATAGCCTGATTATGACCAAATCATTACCTTTGACCTGTTCGATTGCATTGCCTGTTTCCAACCCCAACATTGGCCAGGCATTATCTGATTGGAAATTAAAAATGTAAATTTAAAACATCAAATCTTTATATGGCTGTTGTTGATTTAGTAATGCCGAAGCTGGGTGAAAGTATCATGGAAGCGACCGTGCTTAAATGGCACAAACAACCTGGTGACAACATTCAAATGGATGAAACCCTCCTGGATATCGCAACAGATAAAGTAGATAGCGAAGTACCCAGCACTACTGCCGGCACCATTGAGGAGATCTTATTCAATGTGAACGATGTGGTGCCGATCGGTACCGTGATCGCAAGGATCAGGACCGGTGCTGACGTGTCGGCGGGTGCAAAACCCATTATCTCAACACCTCCTAAAGAAACAGTGCAGCAACCTGCTCAGGAAGCGATAGTCGTTGAAGTAGTACAACCGCAAATTTCTAAAACCCAACCCGCTAATGGTTCCTCTAATCGTTTTTACTCCCCGTTGGTGTTAAATATCGCCGCCAGTGAAGGGGTGAGCATGACAGAACTCGAACATATTCCGGGAACTGGTAATGAAGGAAGGGTAACAAAAAAAGACATTTTGCAGTTTGTTAGTGAGCGAAAATCAGGGAAAGCTACGAGTCAGGAGTCAGGAGTTTCGAGCCAGCAAGAAATTTCAGTCGTTAAAAACATAGCCCCTCTCGCCACGAATACTTCACAGCTAGCAGCTTATGCCGGGGGTAATGTTGAGATCATAGAAATGGACCGGATGCGGAGGCTGATCGCTGATCATATGGTCCGCAGCAAGCATACCAGCCCGCATGTAACCAGCTTTACCGAAGCCGATGTGACCAACCTCGTACAATGGAGAGACCGGGTGAAAAAAGAATTTGAAAAAAGAGAAGGCTCCAAGATCACTTTTACACCCTTGTTTATCGAAGCAATTGTACGTTGTATAAAAAAATTTCCCCTCATCAATTGTTCTTTGGATGGCAACAATATTATTATTAAGAAAGATATTAATATCGGTATGGCGACCGCTTTGCCAAGCGGCAACCTGATCGTACCCGTTATTAAAAATGCTGACCAGTTAAACCTCGTTGGCTTAACCAAACAAGTGAATAACCTGGCCGATGCAGCCCGGAATGGAAAATTGAAAGCAGATGATACAACCGGTGGAACTTTTACCATGACCAATGTTGGTACGTTTGGCAGCCTGATGGGCACACCCATCATCAATCAACCCCAGGTAGCTATCATGGCTGTTGGAGCGATCAAGAAGAGACCCGTGGTAATTGAAACTCCTGCCGGCGATAGCATTGCTATTCGTCACATGATGTATTTAAGTATGAGCTATGATCACCGTATCGTAGATGGAAGCCTGGGAGCTACTTTCCTGACGGCGGTTGCAAAAGAACTGGAGAATTTTAAGAGTGACAGGGAGTTTTAACCCTTCGCAAAAATAGATTTATTCAATCCCGGCATTCGTTCGGGATTTTTTTATTCGGTAGTCACTCCATAGGTCAGGCCCTTGAATGTATACTTATTGCCCTTTCGTTTTATCTTATACAAATTATCGTAATCCGTTTCCTTCAGATCAGCCGGAACAACAATAGCACCACAAAGTTTATTCGCAATATCATCAATTGTATTCGAGTGACCAACGACCAGTACATTACCCTTTTTAATCAATTTCAGTTTTTGGATAAACGCGTCAGTTGAATCCTTTTTCGGATTATAGAGTTCTGTCTGCGCACCCAGCAGGTATTCATCCAATGGTTTGGCTGTATTAATGGTCCTTTTATAATTCGTAGAGAAAATATAACGGATGCCTTCGCTCTTTAACAGGTCTTTTAAAGCCAGTGCCCGCAGGTTACCTGAATCCGACAAAGGTGGATCATTGGCATCTATAACAGACATTCCGGCCAGGGGTTTTGCTTTTTCGGCATGGCGTACTATGTAAAACGTGTTACCACAGGCAGAAAGTACAAATAGTAAAAAAACGGCTATAACAAGTCGCATATTGGTGCTTTTAACAAACTAATGCCGATTTGATATTCGTAATAATCCAATATGGACTAAATGGTTATCCTATCGGCAATATAGCGCGTTTGACATGGTTATAAAAAAGTAAAATGTTGATATAAAATTAAACTTCCTTTCGATTCTTTATGTCTTTTTAGTAAATTAGTTTATTAAAGCCCTGTAACTATGAAATTTTTATCTGAAACCTGGTTCGCCGAAGGCCGGATCGATTTTGAGCTGAAGAAATACACCCTGCTCGCCTACCTGCAGGAAGTCAACAAGTATTTTACGGAGAATAAACTCTACCCCCAGCTGGCCGATATAATTTTTCATTATAACAATATCGTGGCCTTCCGTGAAAATAAAAAATACCTGCAGGAACATTTCCCCAAGAAACTGACCGGGATCCAAATGGAAAAGCTACAGCTATTGTATGAGCAGATGATCGAAGATGATGAACTGATGCAGGAACTGGAAGAGATTATTCACTACTCTGCCGGGAAAATGAAAAGTATCATTTATAATGGTACCGAGATCTATGAGTTCGTGGAAGAAAAGATTAATATAACTCCCGTAGGCCTTATTCCGCTCGATATACAGGAAGGTTATTTCTTTTTAAGCAGTGGCAATGCCGGTAATACCCGGGTGTACCAGTACCGGCTGTCCTTTTTTGAAAAACATGATGAGAAATACCGGAGCATAAAAACATCATTTATCGACAACTGGCAACGAAGCATCAGCAGCACATACGAACATATCAAATCCGAACTGATCCGGCACCGCAAGGACTTGCCCAACCCAGCTGTGTATTCTATCGAAACAGCCTTAACGTTCCCGATAGATGAAACACTGTTACCGGTGGCGAAAAGAAGTTTGGTGAAGTTTATTAGTGCAGCTGCATAAACCTCACCCCAACTGGCATGTAGTTCATAAATGAGTATCAAATCAAATCCCCCTGTCCACGTGGGGAGGAGGATTTGGGTAATTGTACTTTAAGTAACGGCAGTAATTTGGGGTGAGGTTCTATTCAACTATCTCTAATCCCCATTCTTTTCCCTTCTTTACAGCAGGCACACCTTCCATGATCCATTTAGCCGGTTTATCACCTTTTAATATCCAGTCAAAGAATTGCTGCATACGAATTTGATAATCCCGCATATCCTGGCGTTGTGTAAGACCATGTCCCTGCCCGTTATAGTTGAACATCCAGGCCTTTTTGCCCAGTCTTCTAAGTCCTGTAAATAATTCAATGCCCTGGTACCAGGGAACGGCACCATCCGCATCATTTGCCATTATGACCATTGGTGCTGTTACTTTATTCAAATGAAATAGCGGTGAGTTCTCTAAATACAAAGGCAATTTTTCCCATAAAGTGCCACCTATACGGCTTTGTGTTTTCTCATACTGAAACTGCCGGGCCACGCCACTCTCCCAACGGATACCGCCATAGGCACTGGTCATATTGGCCACCGGAGCACCAGCCCATATGGCTTTGAATAATTTTGTCATCGTAGCTACCTGTGCGGCCTGGTAACCACCCCAGCTATGCCCCTGCAAGGCCATATTGGTACTGTCTACCCAACCTTTCTTTACCAAGGCTCTTGCACCACTTACGATATAATCATACGCATTCTTGCCGGGATGGCCGGTAGTGTAATGTATATCCGGAACGAATAATACATAACCGCGACTTACAAAGAAAGGTATGTTAACTGCACTACGTATTGGCGCGGGTTCCTTATAATCAAATAAGGTCTCTGTCAGCGTTTCGTAGAAATAAACGATCATGGGATATTTTTTCTTCGGATCGAAATCTTCGGGTTTGTAAACAAGACCAGTGGCTTCTTTACCATTATAAGCTTTGTAGTTAAAGAGTTCGGCAGTACCCCAGTTGTATTGAGATTGTTGGGGATTGATAGAGGAAAGTTTTACTTCATACTCTATTCGCTTCAATTTTGAATCTGATTCACTTATGCCAAACATTTGATTCGAATAAATATCAGGAGAGGCTAAATAATTTTCTTTGCTGTAAACGAATTTTTCAGAACTTCTGGCTTTAGCTATTCCACTAAAACTATATTTTCCTCCAATAATTGTAGCGATTACAGGCAATCCATCCGCCAGATTTCCTATCCTAATTCCTGCTTCTTTCGTTTTCTCATTTTGATAACGATAATAAAGCGCTTGTCCTGATTTTAAAAATCTTTCATCATTATCTACTCTTATATACCGATAAATGTCTTTACCTGCCCTTCCCATCTTTGTAATATTACTTACCAAACTTTGACCTGAATATAGATTTACCTCCCACACATCATATTTATCGTACACATACACCGCCGAATCTCCTTCCTGCCAACCCATCACTCCATAAGGCGGCGGGTTAGATGGAGAATCATGTTCTTCATCCCATAGCGGCATTTTGATACCAGCAGTAATATTCCGGGTACTCATTCCATCCCAGGCAAAATAATGCTTTGCCTTACTGTCATACCACATAATGTATTTGCCAGTTGGTGAGATATATTGCGGCGAGAGGAAGCCTTCCATATTCTCCTTTACAAGCTGCTTACTACCTGTATTGACATCAATGGCATAAATATCTTTTTTTGTATTCCCTGTCCACTGACTTTCTATACGCTTACCAAAATCTGTTACACCCACAAAAGTTTCACCATCCCCTTCCTTAGTTTGTATTACCTGTGGTATCTCCTTGCTGCCGAGCTGCAGTATTGCTTTTTTATCAAAATTATATACAGCAAGAAAGTTTTCCTGCTGTGCTGCCCTTAGCCTTGCGGTTTGCAATTGTACGGTTTGCAGGTAATCATCATTATAATGCCAGATATCTACTTTGGGCATATCCATTTCAACAATACTTGTATCCTTGGGTGGTTGTATTGGTGCTGTACCGAAGAATAAACGTTTGCCATTCTTACTGAAATTCAAATTCCCAAACTCACTGATTCCCATACCCAGTTTCATATCCACAGTATTTTTATCGGCCAGCAAGGAAGCGCTGTCCATACCGGCTGTATAATACCATAGCCGGTAAAACTTCTGCAACTCTTTTGGCCGGGCATCTCTTTCTGCCAGATAGGCAATTTGAGAACCATCATCTGTCATGGTAAAATTCTTAAAATCATTTCCTCCTTTGCTTAGTATTGTTGATTTTGAATTCCTGAGATCATAGAGAACAACGGTTGCTTTGCTCAGAGAGTCTTTAGGGTTTTTCGCCTGTTCGATCACCAGTTTATCCCCCGTCTTGCTGAAATAATACTCCAGTACATTTGTAAATGTCTTTTCCTCCCCTTTTTCCAGTTGTCGTACTACCAGATCGCTTCCTGAATCGGCTGCAGGGCCGGCTGGTTCATCGCCTTCGGCATCCTGAAAGGAACCGGAAGTCGGGAGTAAAGAGCCGGAAGTCTCATCGTTCATATCTTCTTCACCATCACGGCGGCTTTTCTTTCTTTCAGGTATTGCCTGGATGATATTGTTTAATGAATCAATAATTCGATTCAGGCTATCTGTTTGTTTTGATTTACTGTTGGTATCCGTTGTCTTTGGCTTTGCAGGCGGTTCTGGTGTCTTCTCTACCTGGTATGCTATCCATCCATAGGATTTCTGTGCTGTTTTATAGGTTTTCACTCTCGCTGTCTTCCACACTTCTTCCTTTCCCAATTCAATAATCGCAATAGAATCTTTGGGCATCTCATCGGGCTTCTTCTTTTTGATCTTTGCATCCCGGGTGTCTTTATAAAGTGGCTTAATCTTGAATACGACATAGCGGCTGTCTTCGGTGATCAGCGCTGCAAAACCTCTTGGTACCGACTTCTTATATTGTGCATCCGAAGATTGTATTACAAGCTCATTATCCCCTTCCTGCGGGTCAATGGTATAGACCACCCATTGACCATCGTTACTGATCATCCGTTCACCGATATGCTGCCAGCTATCGTATACAGAATGGTCCAATGGCTTTTTTTGTGAAAAAGAAAAAAGACAAGTAGCAGAAATTGCCAATAACAGGAGAGCCTTTCTCATTGCAGTAGTTTTATGACTTAAAGATAAGTTGGCAGAGAACACGGAATACAAGCATGGGGCGGATTTTTATTCATATATCCCAAAGAAAATGATCCCGGTCTCTAAAAATCTGTGCCGATCCGTAGAATCCGTCTCATCCGTTTTCCATTTACTTTTGGCCGGTGATGAGACCGTATTGCCACAAGTCTTTTTTCATTCCGTGGTATTGGTATTTGCAGGCGTTGATATTCTTCCGCTGCATATCGGTTGCGGATTTTGAGAAATTGATCTTTTTCCAGGCTAAATACATACTAGCCAAAAAATAAAACCGATACAAGCGCCGGGATGAGTGAGCAGCTTCTTTAGAGATATTACGATAATTTATATGTTGAAATCCTGATTGCTCCATAAACGACTTAAATCGTTCCGGTGTTTCCAGGTAGTTCACCTGCCAGCCATCTAACCATTGCCGGATGATCGGGTTGTCATTGTTTTCAAAAGCAGATACAAAACCATCTGCTATTACCAGTCTTCCACCGGGTTTCAATAAACGCCAGGCTTCTTTAATGAAATTTTCTTTGCTGTCGGCATAACAAATACTTTCACAACCCCACACAACATCAAAACTGGCATCCGGAAAATCAGTAGCGCCATAATTCATGGCTTTAAAATCAACCAGGTCCGTTATGTTTTTCTTCCTGGCGTTTTCGGTAGCGAGTTCTACCTGCCTTTCACTTAATGTAATACCTGTGACTTTACAACCTAACATTGAAGCCAGGAAAATACTGCTCCCTCCTACACCGCAGCCAGCGTCCAGCACTTCGTCAGTTGGTTTGATGGAAGCTGCCATCATCATCACTTCGTTCATACGGATCAGGGATTCCGGGAAAGTTTTTACAGCCTTGTCCCAATAGCCATAATGAATAGCCAGGCTGTTATTCAGGTCCCAGGAATCTTTGTAAGCATTCTCCGTATCCTTATAGTATTGTACTATTTTTTCGTGGTATTCAGTCGGGGGCATTTTTGGTTATTTTTCGTTCAAAATTTATCAGCATGATTAAATGTATAATCAATGCGGCTGCAATAATAGCAAAACCAACAAAAAACCATTTACTCAGGAATTGGTTTTCTTTATACACCATAAAAGCGAGAATGATCCCATACACTGGTTCTAAATTGTAAGTAAGGTTAACCGTAAAAGCTGATAATCGTTTCAGTGCATTCGCCGAAAGCTGGAAGGCAATGACCGAACAGAACCAGGAAAGTACCAGCAGCCAGCCGAAATTTTCCCAGCCGGGGATAAATGTATCGGTTGGAAAACGTTGCAGGTAAAAAGGTAACAAGACGGACAAGACCAGCAGGCCACCGGTTTGTTGCCAGGTCAGCATGGTCTCCACATTGATTCTTTTCAAAAACTCCCGGTTGAAAATGGGAAATAAGGAAGCCAGGATAGCCGAGATAATGCCGACAATGATACCGGTCTTGTATTGTGTATCAAAATGAAAAATGATATAAATACCTGCCAGGGTTACCAGGCCCAGTAATAGTTCCACCCGGTTGATCCTTTTCTTCAATATTAATGGCTCAAACAAAGCCGTAAAAAATCCGATTGAAGAGAAACAGACCAATGCCACCGACACATTAGCATATTTAATGGATCCATAAAAGGTGACCCAGTGCATTGCAGCAATAAAACCTACTCCTGAAATTTTCAGGATATCAATCAACGGAATTTTTTGCAGCTTCTTCAGCAGGCCAAATAATATCCACATCGTAATAGCCGTCAGCAATAACCGGTACCATACAATCATGCCTTCATTGAAAGTGATCAAACGACCAAGTATGCCCGTAAACCCGGCAAGAAAAACAGCGAGGTGGAGCTGGAGAAAGGCTTTTTTCATTTGCCTCCGCAAACTAAACAAAAAGGTAAGAAATAAGGGCTGTTATTTGCTTTCCGCAAACACTTCGTTTTGCTGCACCGTCTTCACGGAGCTGTTCACGACTTTAGTTTTTTTTACCCGTTTGCGGTAATTTTTAAAGAGGCTGTACCAACGAAGTTTCAGTACGCCGAGGATACCTTCTTTCACGATACCCTTATTCATTTTGGAAACACCAACGACCCTGTCCTGGAAAATGATCGGTACTTCTTTTATTTTAAAGCCCAGTTTCCAGGCTGCAAATTTCATTTCGATCTGGAATGCGTAACCGACAAAATGTATTTCATCGAGGTTGATGGTTTCAAGGACTTCTTTTTTATAACACATAAAACCGGCTGTCGGATCTTTTACCGGCATCCAGGTAATAATCCGTGTATATAGCGAAGCGCCTTTGGATAAGGCGATACGGTTCTTCGGCCAGTTGACCAATCCTCCTCCTTTCACATATCGGGAACCTACTGCCAGGTCAACTCCTTGTTTTTTACAGGCATCATACAGCCGGGTAAGATCATTGGGATTATGAGAGAAATCGGCATCCATTTCGAAAATAAACTGGTAGCCTTTGTCAATAGCCCATTTGAAACCATAGATATAAGCGGTTCCCAATCCCAATTTACCTTTTCGCTCTTCGATAAATAACTGGCCTGAATATTTTGATTGAAGTTCTTTTACCAATTGAGCCGTACCATCCGGGGATCCATCATCGATCACCAATACATGAAAGCCTTCATTCATATTGAAGATGGCATGAAGAATACTGCTGATATTCTCCTTTTCGTTATAAGTTGGTATGACGACTAGTTTCTCCACAAAAAAAAATAGTGGTAAATATCGAATTTACAACAATCGGGAAAGAAGCGATGTTAAAAATTGTTCACAGGTTATTATCCCTGATCAGCTCTTTTTCAGCATGGTTCGGGTGTAGATCTCCGTCAATTTTTGCTTGGTATGCTGGGGAAAATCGCCTTTCATCATCCAGTCGTAGTACTGGGGTTCGGCTTTCAGTACATCAGCTACCGGGCGGCCTTTGAATTTTCCGAAATTAAAAACCTCTGTTCCATTATCCATTACAAAGCGGCGGGCAAAATCCACGATCTGGTCTTCCCCGATTACTTTCAGGATGGAGTCGATATTATTTCCCAGTTCAGGGTATTTTCCAAGTTGTGCTTCCAGTATCTCATGCGTAGCAGAAGCATCCACTTCTGCGCCGTGGGCGCCTTCGAGCAGTTTTCCGCAATAGAATTTATAAGCCGCACTCAGTGTCCTGGGTTCCATTTTGTGGAAAATGTTCTGTACATCCAGCAGCTTGCGGTTCTTCATATCAAAATCCACTTCTGCCCGGAGAAATTCTTCCATGAGCAAGGGAATATCAAAACGGTTGGAATTGTAGCCGGCAAAATCGCAGCCATCGAGCATCTGTTTCAGCTCCTGGGCCACTTGTTTGAAAGTAGGGGCATCTTTTATCATGTCATCAGTAATACCATGTACATCACTGGATGGTTTAGGGATCGGCATTCCGGGGTTGATCAGTTTTCTTTTCACACTCCTGGTTCCATCAGTCAGGATCTTTACAATCGCAATTTCAACAATACGATCTGTTCCTAAATTAACACCAGTAGTTTCCAGGTCAATAAAGGCAAGGGGTTTCTTCAGTTGCAACATCGGGTTAGTAGTTTCTCTTAGTTTTTTGTTAAAGGGGATAAAGATAATGTTTTGCCGTCTTATCAAACTCAAAACCGCTTGCCTGCTGACCGATACCAATAAACCCCTATTATCGAAAGATAACCAATTGATTATCTATATTTTTTTTATCTTTATGTTGATAATTCGTGGCTGCAAAATACCGCAGTAATATTATCTTTGTAGTCGCAAAATAATCCTGGCGTTTTATCGTTTAACATTGAAAATCCACCTGAAATGAAAAATAAATCTTTTATCGCATTAATTCTGCTGGTTCTTGTAGTAGCAGTCTCTTCCTGTGCATCCCAGAAACAAGGTTGCCCCGGTAATCCACAGGCTAGTTATAAATTCAGGGGCTAATTTTCCGGAATATATTTTTTTTATGCTTATTGGGCTTTACGCCTGAATATTCGCTTGCGCTATACTGCGACTGCATCTTTATTGACAGACAGGTACGCCGCATACAATTGTAATTCTTGTTGTTTTCCTTTTAATTGATAAGTACCCGATGGGCAAAGAGTAGAAGGATAGATAAATAATATAAACATTATTCTGCGAAATGATCTTAGATCTGCAAAAGATCAAAAGAAGGGTTGGCAGACCGGGTGGCATAAGACCCGATTATTTCACCTTGTTATCTCATCTTAGTATCCATTTGATCAGGCACCGGGGCTGGTTTGGTTAATTTTACATTTAAATTACTTTACTCTATCAAAATTCAGGAGCAAAATTATCAATCAATAGAAAATATCCCTACTTTTGCAATCAATATGACAATATACTCACATAACCATCATCATTTCTTACTCTTCCAGAGTAGGCCATGAGGATATTATGTAATAAACATAGTCAGGGGCTTACTACACAGTAAGCCCTTTTTCTTTTTTATCCCCTTATAGCCCTGGCGAAGGAGGATTGAATAAACATAAATAAATATGCAGTCTACATTAAAGATCGCTGTGCAGAAATCGGGTCGCCTCTATGATGGATCCATGAAATTGCTAAAAGAATGCGGTATAGAAATTAGTAATGGCAACAACCAGTTAAGAGTGATCGCAGCCAATTTCCCGGTGGAGGTTTTCTTTCTCCGCGATGATGATATACCGGAATATGTACAGGATGCGGTGGCCGACATTGGCTTTGTCGGCGAAAACGTGGTAAGAGAATCTAACAAACAAACCGATACCATTGAGCAACTGGGCTTTGGCAAATGCCGCCTGTCCATCGCCGTACCAAAGAGCGGGATATTCCAATCTATTCATGATCTGAATGGTAAAAAAATTGCTACCAGTTACCCAACGATTCTTTCCGGGTTTCTCCGGGAAAATAATATCACGGCCTCCATCCATGAGATCAGTGGCTCCGTAGAAATAGCACCCAGGATTGGCCTGGCAGATGCTATATGCGACCTGGTAAGTTCAGGCAGTACTCTTTTTACCAATGAATTGAAAGAAATTGAGACCATTCTTTTTTCTGAGGCAGTGTTGATCAGCAATAAGGGCCTTAGTGCAGAAAAGAAAACGATCCTGGACAGCTTATTATTCCGCATACGCTCTGTTAAGAAAGCAAGGAATAATAAATATGTATTGCTGAATGCACCCAATGATAAACTGGAAACGATATGCAATTTATTACCCGGGATGAGAAGTCCCACCATTCTGCCCCTGGCAGAGCCGGGATGGAGTTCTGTCCATTCCGTTATTCACGAAGCTGATTTCTGGAATGTGATTGAACAACTGAAAGCCAACGGTGCCCAGGGCATCCTTATTATTCCCATAGAAAAAATAATTATCTAATGAAGCAGTATCAATACCCGGATAGAGAAATTTGGAAAGAAATTATTCAGCGCCCTGTTGCTGATCATTCTTCACTGCAGAAAACAGTGAAAAAGATATTGAAGCAGGTAAAAGAAAAGGGAGATAAGGCAGTTCGCAAATACAGCAAAGAATTTGACGGCGTCAAACTAAAGCAGCTTGCGGTAACGGAGAAAGAAATAAGTACAGGAGCAGCGGCGGTAAGCAATGAATTAAAAGAGGCCATTCAACAGGCAAAAAAGAATATCGAAATATTTCATACAGCACAAAAAGAAGTGTCGGGAAAAATTGAAACCATGCCAGGTATTCTTTGCTGGCGTGAATCAATGGGAATTGAAAAAGTCGGCCTCTATATTCCTGGTGGTTCTGCTCCCCTCTTTTCTACCGTATTGATGCTTGGCGTACCGGCTCAACTGGCTGGTTGCAAAGAGATCATCTTATGCACACCACCTCAAAAAGATGGCAGCATTCACCCGGCTATTTTATATACAGCACAATTGTGTAACATCACAAAGATCTTCAAAGCGGGTGGTGTGCAAGCGATTGCAGCCATGGCTTACGGGACTGATAGCATACCGAACGTATTTAAAATATTCGGGCCCGGTAATCAGTATGTAACAGTAGCCAAACAGATCATCCAGCAAGAGGGCGTAGCGATTGATATGCCGGCCGGCCCTTCGGAACTGCTGGTAATAGCCGATGATTCAGCTGTTCCGGAGTATGTAGCCGCTGATCTTTTATCACAGGCAGAGCATGGGCCTGATTCGCAAGTAATCCTGGTTACCCCCAGCGAAAGCCTGGCTGAAAAAGTTTTGTCTGCCATTACCAAGCAACTTGCTGTCTTACCAAGAAAAGATATGGCGGAAAAAGCACTGCAAAACAGCAAGCTTGTGATCACAGGTTCTATCACCGAAGCTATTGAACTTTCCAATCGCTATGCACCAGAGCACCTCCAGCTTTCTTGTTCTGATGGGGAAGAGTTAGTAAAAAAAATAAGTTCCGCAGGATCTGTTTTTATCGGCAATTATTCACCTGAAAGTGCCGGCGATTATGCCAGTGGTACAAACCATACGCTGCCAACCAATGGATATGCAGCGATGTACAGTGGTGTTTCTTTGGATAGTTTTGTCAAAAAGATAACATTCCAGCAACTGACGCAGCAAGGGCTTCAAAATATCAGTACGGCCGTAATGACCATGGCTGCAGCAGAAGGTTTAGAAGCCCATAAAAATGCCGTAGCAATACGTTTAAAAAAATAAGTATGGAATTTATGATAGAGAGATATGTCCGGGAGAATATTAAAAAAATGACGGCATACTCTTCGGCAAGGCATGAGTTTACCGGTAACGCTACGGTCTTCCTCGATGCGAATGAGAATTCATTTGGTTCTCCCCTACCGGAAAATTATAACCGCTACCCTGATCCGTTGCAATTGCCACTAAAAGAAAAGATCAGTCGTATCAAGGGTGTGCCGGTTCCCAATATTTTCCTGGGTAATGGCAGTGACGAAGCCATCGATCTCTTATTCCGTGTTTTTTGCGAACCGGGTAAAGACAATGTCATTCTCTTTCCACCTACCTATGGCATGTATGAAGTGTGTGCAGAAATGAATGATGTGGCGGTTAAAAAAGTTTCGTTATTGAAAAATTTTCAACTTGACCTCGAAAGTACCGAAGCAGCAATTGATGCGCATACCAAACTTATTTTTGTCTGTTCTCCCAATAATCCCACCGGCAACAGCATCAACCGCAACGATATTGAAGTGCTGCTGAATAATTTTGATGGATTGGTGGTGATCGATGAAGCCTATATCAATTATGCCAAACAAAAAACCTTTATACCCGAGCTCACCGAATATCCCAACCTGGTGATCCTTCAAACACTGAGCAAAGCCTGGGGACTGGCAGGGCTCCGGCTGGGAATGGCTTTTGCGGGAGAACCCATTATTAACTACCTGAACAAAGTAAAGTATCCCTATAATATCAATACAGCTACCCAACAATTGGCAATCGAGGCATTGAGCAATATCTCCAGTGTGAATAACTGGACCAATACCACAGTTGAGCAACGGGAATGGCTGAAAGACGAACTGCTGAAATTACCCTTTACGCAAACTGTTTATCCATCGGATGCAAATTTTTTACTGGTAAAAGTGACAGGAGCCCGGTCTATCTATACATTCCTGGCTGCCAATGGTATCATCGTCCGCGACCGGTCAAGGATAATTCTTTGTGATGATTGCCTTCGTATAACGATTGGCATACCTGATGAGAATAAACAATTATTAGACGCATTAAAAGTATATATAGCATGAAGAAAATCTTATTCATCGACAGGGATGGCACTTTGATCAAAGAAGCGCCACCCACTTACCAGTTGGATTCGTTTGACAAATTGGAGTTCTACCCGGATCTGTTTACCTGGATGAGAAGGATCGCTACGGAACTTGATTTTGAACTGGTGATGGTGACCAACCAGGATGGATTGGGAACTCCTTCCTTTCCCGAAGATGATTTTTGGCCGGTGCATAATTTTGTGATGAAAAGCCTGGTCAACGAGGATATCCATTTTAATACGGTGCATATCGACCGGACATTTCCTGCAGATAATGCCCCAACCCGTAAACCGGGGACCGGTATGCTGCTTTCCTATATAAATAATCCCGTCTATGATATAGCGGGTTCCTATGTTATTGGCGACCGTATTACCGATGTACAGCTTGCCAAAAATCTTGGTTGTAAAGCCATTTGGCTGAACAATGATGCCAGCCTGGGTACAACTGAAGTAAATGATGAACTAATAAGTTTACAAACTACGATCACCCTGGAGACATTGCATTGGAGATCTATCTACGAATTTCTCCGGCTTGGGCAGCGGGTTGTTGAACATGAACGCAATACCAACGAAACTAAAATTCAGATCCGGATGAATCTTGACGGTACTGGAAATGCTGTCATGGATACCGGGTTAAGTTTCTTCAACCATATGCTGGAACAACTAAGCCGGCACAGTGGTATTGATCTGACCGTTAAAGTACAGGGCGATCTGCATATTGACGAGCACCATACCATTGAAGATACGGCCATCGCCCTGGGCGAAACCTTTGCTATGGCGCTGGGAAATAAAAAAGGAATTGAACGCTATGGATTCACCTTACCAATGGATGATTGCCTGGCACAGGTAGCAATTGATTTTGGTGGCAGAAGCTGGTTGGTTTGGGAAGCTGATTTCAAAAGAGAAAAGATTGGAGATGTTCCAACAGAAATGTTTTACCACTTCTTTAAATCATTCTCCGATGCTTCCAGGTCTAACCTGAATATAAAAGCGGAAGGAAATAATGAGCATCATAAAATAGAATCCATCTTTAAAGCCCTGGCAAAAGCGATCAAATCAGCGGTAAAAAGAGATGTTGACAACCAGCAATTGCCCAGTACCAAAGGGGTCTTATAGTGTCTGACTTCTCGAAATGTCTGACACTTTAAATGAATCAGTGTCTGACATCTCGGAGAGTGTCTCTTTAAATGAATCAGTGTCTGACATCTCGAAGAGTGTCTGACACTTTAAATGATTAGAAAATGAACATCGTAATTATAAAATACAATGCCGGCAATATTCAATCGGTTCTTTTTGCATTGGAAAGGATCGGTATGCAGGCCACGGTAACCGATGATCCTGGGCTGATAAAAACGGCTGATAAAGTTATCTTCCCTGGTGTGGGTGAAGCCAGTACTGCAATGCAGTACCTCCGGGAAAGGAAACTGGATGTACTGATCCGGGAGCTGCAGCAACCCGTGCTTGGTATTTGTCTTGGCATGCAACTACTCTGCCAGTACTCGGAAGAGAACAACACAAATTGTCTTGGAGTGTTTGAAAACGTGACGGTACGAAAATTCAATCCTGCAGGAACCAATCTTAAAGTTCCACAGATCGGCTGGAATACGATCACTGATCTTCAATCTGGGTTGTTTGCCAATTTACCTGGCAAAAGTTATTGCTATTTCGTGCATGGATACTATGCAGAAGAAAATAAATATAGTATTGCGAGGACCAATTATATACAATCGTATAGTTCTGCTTTGCAAAAAGATAATTTTTATGGCGTTCAATTTCACCCCGAAAAAAGTGCCGTGGTTGGTGAACAAATTTTAAAAAACTTTTTAGTCCTGTAACATGACGATCATACCTGCAATAGATATCATAGACGGTAAATGTGTAAGACTGACAAAAGGTGACTATAGCCAGCAAACCATTTATAACGAAGACCCGCTGGAAGTGGCCCTCCAATTTGAAGATGCCGGGATAAAGCGGTTACACCTTGTGGACCTGGACGGCGCCAAAGCCGGTGATGTAAAAAATTGGAAAGTGCTGGAGAAAATTGCCGGCAAAACAAAATTGGTGATAGATTTTAGCGGTGGAATCAGTACACAAAAAAACCTCGAGATCGCTTTTGATTCCGGAGCTGCCTTTGCAGCAGTCGGTAGTATTGCGGTTATGGATGAGTTCACTTTCACAGGCTGGTTGCTTGCATTTGGTGCTGAGCGGTTTATTATTGGCGCCGATGTAAAGGAGGAGCTGATTGTTATCAGGGGGTGGACAGAAAAAACAACATTGAATGTTTTTGAACTTATCGATACCTATAAAACAAAAGGAGTAAAACATTTTTTCTGTACAGATGTCAATAAGGATGGTCTTTTGCAGGGACCAGCCACTGCTTTATATAAAAAGATAATGAATGAGCACCCTTCTATTGACCTGATTGCCAGTGGCGGCATCTCCTCCACCAAAGAACTGGAAGAATTAAGGGAAGCCGGTTGCAACGGGGCGATCGTTGGAAAAGCCATCTATGAAAACAGGATATCATTGAAGGAACTAAAAATATTCCTGTAAAACATGCTAACGAAAAGGATCATACCCTGCCTCGATATCAAAGACGGAAGAACTGTCAAAGGAACCAATTTCATCCAGTTGAGAGATGCAGGTGACCCGGTAGAACTGGCCGTACGTTATTGTGAGGAAGGCGCTGATGAATTAGTTTTTTTGGATATTACGGCTACAACCGAAAAAAGAAAAACGCTGGCTAAACTGGTCAGGGATATTGCAACGCATATCAATATACCTTTCACCGTTGGCGGGGGCATTAATACGATCGAAGATGTAAGTATATTACTGGAAAATGGGGCCGATAAAATTTCCATCAATACTTCCGCAGTCAAAAACCCGGGATTGGTGGATGAACTGGCGAAAAATTTCGGTAGCCAGTGTATTGTCGTTGCTGTAGATGCAAAGATCATTAATGGCCAATGGACTGTCGTAACACATGGGGGAAGAAACCTTACTACCCTTCTGGCTACCACCTGGGCAAAAGAGATAACCGACAGGGGTGCGGGTGAAATACTGTTGACATCAATGGAACATGACGGTACAAAAGCAGGCTTTGCCCTTGCCCTCACAAAAGAAATTTCGGACCTGGTTCCGGTCCCGGTGATCGCCTCCGGTGGTGCCGGAACCCTTCAACATTTTACCGATGTCTTTCAACTGGCCCATGCAGATGCAGCATTGGCTGCCAGTATTTTTCATTTCAAAGAAATAGCCATATACGATCTAAAAAAATATTTAGCTGACCATAAAATACCTGTAAGATTATGACACCCGATTTTTCTAAATATCCGGATGGACTTGTTCCTGTAATCATACAGGACAATGATACCCAAAAAGTATTAATGCTTGGCTTTATGAATGAAGAAGCCTTTGGTAAAACCAAACAGGAAATGAAAGTGATTTTCTACAGCCGTAGCAAGCAGCGGCTCTGGACAAAAGGTGAAAGTTCCGGCAATTTCTTGTTGGTAAAAGAAATTTTAACTGACTGCGATAATGATACGCTATTAATAAAAGCCAACCCTACAGGCCCCGTATGCCATACCGGGGCTGATACCTGTTTTAATGAAAGTAATAAAGAATTCACACTTCAAAAACTCGAACAGGTCATTATGAACAGGAGATCAAACCCGGACGATTTTTCATATACCTCGTCGCTTTTTGCAAAAGGGATCAATAAAATAGCACAAAAATTAGGTGAAGAGGCGGTGGAGCTGGTTATTGAAAGCAAAGACAATAACGCTGAACTTTTTCTGAATGAAGCTGCTGACTTGCTTTATCATTATCTTGTTCTGCTACAGGCAAAAGATCATTCACTGAAAGATGTTATAAGCATCCTGGCAGCAAGACATAATTAGAAAGTGCCGGCGGTTTGTTACCGGCTTTATTATCAGTTTTATTTAACAGGTAGTTTTTACGATACACGATACATGGATATATTTCCTAAACAATAGGTATATACTGTAATAATGTTAAGGCTTAGATATTTGCAAACAATTGCAGGCAATATCATTATTGCTTTACTTAAATGACCATTCAATTATAAAAAAACCGTCCCGCTGCAAGAAGTGACGAAAATCAACCTATATAAAAACCGGAGACTTATTGGCTGTTGACAGCGGCTATAACTATTTATTTTTCTACAAACATTTTCTGCCTGAATTGTGTTTTCCCGTTGCTCAGCTCCAATATATAAATTCCTACTGACACTTGCCCGGGCAATGGCAATGCTGCAGCCCCGTTATTCGCCATACTGATATTACCCTTTAGTAGCAACTGACCTGTGGAAGTATATAACCGGTAATCAAATACTCCTTCCTTTCCTGTTCTGTTCAACACGGTTATTACTGTTCGAACAGGGTTCATTACCACGAACGAATTGGATAGCAAATCCGTTTCAGATACGACCGCAATCTTCGAGTAGCTGAACTTGCCATCTTTATCTACACTCCGGATACGATACCAGGCAAATCCGTTTAAAGAGGAATGATCCTCGTAATAATATTGTTCCTGTGAGCCGCTGTTTCGTGCTCCAATTCTGCCTATTGCGGAGTAGTTCATCGCATCATAGCTTCGCTGTATTTCAAAATGACTCACATGTTGTTCATTATCTGTTACCCAGTTTAGATAGCTTGCGCCTGCCCTTCTCTCAGCAGCAAAGGAGATCATCTGAAGAGGAACCGGGAAACTTTTTGCGGCCAAGGTAAAAGGACTGAACGTAGTTAGTACCGATGATGTAACAGATCCTGTAGTTGTTACATTACCCGTTGCAGTACCAGAACCTCCTGCATCGGTCCAGCTGCTACTGGTATAATGTCCTACAAGCACATCGGCAAGTATCACATTATTCATCGCCACTTTGGAATGATCCCAATTCAACGTAACCCTGGCCGTACCGCCGGATACTTTATCCAGCTGCCAGTATTCGTTACTTTTTACCTGTACAACCGGCGAGGTCAGGTTAAAAATATTCGACGTAGGTGTATAATAAAGGCAATTGAATTCTGACGAAGCCGATAAGCTGGAGATCGCAAGCGTTCTTTGATAGGTCGGATCTCCCACCGGAAACGTAAAATTGGTAGTCCCGATCTTTTTTACCCAACCGTTTACATGGCGGCTATCGTTACTGCCGCTATGAGAAGAACCTGCTTCGTAGATCAAATAATTTGGTGTTGCAGATGTAAGAACCAGCCCATTAGTAAATGTATGCAACCCAGCAACACTTAAATTATTATTCAGCGTTATACCAGCGCCGTTATTGGTCACTAGATTATTGGTCTTAAAGGGCTGGGAGCCATTCAAAGCCTGAGCACTGCTACCATTCAGGTATAGCGTTCCACTACCAGCCAACATGGAAGATTGATTATTTGACAGGGTCCCACTGACATAGAGGTCCCCGTTAATCACCAGCGACCCGGAAGCAGTATTGGTAAAATTTCCAAGACAAGTCAAGGAGGAGCCTGCCATCATTTGCAAGTTACCTGTATTTGTCATACCCACCTGTGCATTTACAGTGAGTATATTTCCTAATAGGATCAGTACAATAAGTTTTTTCATAGCGATACGTACGGTTTACAAAAAATAAAAATATTTAATAGCTATTGCATTACTGGGTAGTTGACAGCGATTGGATACCCTGTATTTTAATTCTATCCCGGCTGTTAGCAGATGTATAATAAATTTCAAAATAATCTCCCACAGAAACTTCTTCGATAAATACTACGAAGGAAAATTGAAAGGGTTCATTGGCTGTCATGATCTTTAATGTTGTTTCTCCAAACCGGATAGCATTGTTGCCATTTTTCACAATACAGATCGATATGACCCGGTTAATATTATCAATAGAAAGATTGCCGGCGATAGAATAAATGCCGTTTCGTTTGCTATTGGGCTGGTAGCGTATTTTATTATTGAAGATTGTCCATTTGCAGTTGGTAGAAGCTGTATTGGCACCCCAATCAGCCTTATACCAGGTAATGGACGTGGTTATGGTTTTAGTGGTATTACTGTTCAGCACATTGATAAAACAGTAAGGCTTTTTGTCGCCCATCCCTGCATTACTTACAAGAATTGCATTCGCATCCCTGCCATCTGTACGGGAAAAATCAAAACCCTCAATATACTTACCGACACTATTCCAGGTATTTCCTGTTTTAGCAATACTTGCAAAGGACGTAAATGTAGCGGGCTTGTAAATGATGGCGGAATCAGCAGCATTCACATTATAATAACCTCCCGTAGCCAGCTGAATAGTGGCCCCGCTGCCTTTATCAAGGTTTATACCGCGTACGCAGCTGATAAAATTTGTTTCAGCGACTTTTGAGACGGCACCTGCTATGGCAATGTGAACAAAAATACCATTACGCTGTGCATTGGATATATCTGTTTCAAAAACCCATAATTCGGCATTGGTTGAATCGGTGATCGTATTATAGAACCGGTCGAAGGAACAATCTTTTACTTCATTGTATGTTCCGCTACCGAGAAAAAAGATGGCATCTTCCCCCGTTGCTTTATCGTAGTTAGTCAGCGTAGTCGCATCAAAATTCAGCATTTTAAAATAAGACTTGGACAAACACTTAAACACGGGTTTGCCTGTGAGGCCGGTAGCAGTGGCAATCGCAGCTGTTCCATAAGACATCCCCTGTAAAGTAATTGAATATGGCAGATGAATATTGATTGTTGCACTGATATTGTATGCTGCTTCTTCCAACCTGATAACGGCGGGTCCTGTCATAATGAGCTCCAGGAAATCAACTACTTCCTGTATAGTAGTCCAGCTGCTACTGGTTTTGACATCCAATTTTGCAAAGATGCTAAAATGGGTAGTTACTGGTTTGTTCATTACAGTTTTTTTAGGATTGGATTTCATAAACTGTTGGGCAACCTGCTTGCCACTAAACAGTATGTTCACTTATACAACGCAATACTATTATTGAAAGTCCTTACAGCGAATAGGAAAACTACTTCTATAAGAGTAAGCAATAATTGGAGTAAGCAAATGCACTTATCTGATATGCCGGAACCCGGTAACAGGCAACTGCTAAATTGTTATATAATGGGGATCGTAACGATGATTTGGCAACCGTTACCCGGTGCCGTCTGGATATCAACTGTACCACTGTAAAAACGGGTTCTGTCAAAGATATTGGACAAGCCAATACCCCGTTGTTTTTGCCGGGTATCGAAACCGACGCCGTTATCTTTTATCGTCAACTGAACATTCCCGTCTTTGCATTGGAGATAAATATCCACATGACTTGCTTTGCTGTGCTTTAGGATATTTTTCAGTTGCTCTTGTATGATACGAAACAGCGTTATTTTTTTGCCTGAAGAAAGCAGGTCATTTTCGTGATCATGGGTAAACTTGACTTTTACAGAGGTGGAGAAATGTATATCCTCGATGAGACAGTCAATGCCGGCCACCAGACCTTTCTGGTTCAATTGTGGCACTACCAGCTCTTTTGACAGTTTCCTGATCTCTTCCACGGCCAACAATATATAATCAATACTTTTTTGTTTGATCTCTATTTCTTCTTTTCGTACCGGTTTGATCATCTCAACAAACAGTTTTACGGTAGAAAGGATCTGGTTGACATTGTCATGCAGTTCATGACCGATCCGGGTTCTTTCTTTTTCCTGTACTCGTATCACTGTTTCAGAAATTTCCTTTTGACGCTGCAGCTTTTCTTCCAGCAGCTGGTTTTCCAGCTCTTTTAAACCCGATACATCCCTTAAGGAGCCGATCATTTTTACCGGTAGCCCGTTTTCATATACCACGTAGCCTTTATCGTGCATGTGCTTATACGTTCCGTCCGCACATTTAAACTGGTATTCGTCTTCCCATGACTGCAGATTTTTTTCCGTGGTTTCTTTCACGTTATCGCTTACGCGGTTCCTGTCTTCCGGGTGTATGCGGCGCAGCCACCAGGAAAGCCCTTTTTTATCCTCCAGCTGGTAACCGATTATATCCATCAGCGCATCATTCCGGAAAATATGACCAGTCTGCATATCCCACTCCCAGATGGCATCTGTTGTTGTTCGGGTAAGCAGAAGAAGCCGGTCATTCAGTTCTTTCAGTTGCTTCTCGGCGGCATATTTATCAGAGAGATTAACGGCATATCCACCCAGCATTTTTTTATCGATACTGCCTTCTACCGGGAAAATATTAATATGAAAAACATAGTCTCTTCCATCGGCCCACTTTACTCTTTCTATGATCTCTGCGGGAATACCAGTCTGTAAAACCTCTATATGTTTCTCGTAAAGCGAATTAGCTACGGTAGCGGGTACCAGTTCATTGATGTTTTTACCTTTTGCTTTTCGCTCAGTAAGACCGAAATACTGATAGAAGGATTGACTGCCAAAGACAAGGTTGGAATCTTCATCCACTACCCAGGCCAGGTTCGGCGTTTGCCGCATAAACATATTGAACAAGGCATCCCGCTCCTGTAACTGGCCTGTCAATTTCTTTTCCTTTGTTACATCAGTAATATTGGAAACTACGGCATAGGGTACCTTCTTTTGTTCTTCAAACAAAGGTTGTGAGTTGAAATGCAGCCACCGCTGCTCACCGTTCCTGATCCTGATCACCAACACTTCCGTTTGTGGCTCACCGGTAGTCAACGCTTTCATAAAGGGGGTATCTTCAAAAGATATCAAATCTCTTTCTTCGCTTTTTATATCCCAGGCAGTATCCCAGAGATTTTTGAGATTTGTAAGCTGGTATAAACGCTCCAGCGTTGTACCAAATATTTCAGCAGCTTTATGATTAGCTGCAATCAGTTCTCCTTTCCGGTCCTGGAAAAGAACGCCGGCATTCAGACCCCCAACAATGAGTTGGTAATTTTTCTCCCCCAGCTGATTAAATTGTTTGATTCTTGCATCGTCAAGTATCTTATGGCCTACGCAGAGATAACTCTTTGTCTTGCTATTCTCCTCTTCCTGCAAACAATTGACCTCCCATTTCATCGGATGGTAATTACCGTTTTTCAGATAAAGCTCCATGGAATAAGGACTCTTAAGCTGTGCAGAATGACGGATAGCTGTTTTAAAATTGGTGAGATTAACGGGGTGGAGAAAGTCGAAAAAATTGGTAGCCACTTCCCGCGGGTTTTGCAGATGCAGGGTTTTTATCATATTGGCATTGGCACAGAAGATTTTTCCCTCTTCATTGATCAACGAAAGAAAAATACCCTGTTTTTGCTCGTACGATCCAATTAATTTTTTTATTGCTGACCACTTTGTTTTCATACGTCGCATGTCTAAAAATATTCCCTAATTAGTTTTTAATTTAATAATTCATTGATGATACCCGGTACCTGTGCAAAGTCATTGCTTTTATCCAGGAAATAACGGGCGCCTAATTCCTTGCATTGCTGTTTATAATAATCATCTGCATGGTTGGTGATCATGATTACTTCGCATCCTTTATTATTCTGTCGGATCAGCTTTAATAATTCGATCCCGTTCTTACCCGGTAGATTTATATCAAGGAGTACTACAGCGGGGTCTTCTGCTGCGAGTAAACGGCGGGCCTCATCATAGTTGGAGGCCACATTAATGTAGCCGATATTGTCTGCATCTTCCAGCAGGCTAATCATACGGTCAACAAAATTCATATTATCGTCAACGATGAGTATCACAGGCTTATTTTTCAAGGGTTAAACAAAAGGCTTTTGGTGAATCAAACACATTGCAAAGAAAGGCTCCCGTAAGCATAGCAGAAATAGCCGTTCCTATTATTAATATGTAGTCTTCAGACTACAAATACGCAACGGTTTACTTTAACAGGTCAGATAAGGCCATTTTCCACCGCATAGTGAATCAGCGCTGCATTGCTCTTCAGGTTCATTTTAGTGAGGATTCTGGAGCGGTAAGTGCTGGCAGTAGTAGTGGCGATTGAAAGCTCGTCAGCTATGATAGCGATTGGCTTGCCGGTTACTAGCAGTTTGAATACGTAATATTCCCGCTCGGTTAATAGTTCATGTAAAGGCCTTTCCCCGGCGAGGTGAAGGGAACTGCTAAGGGCTTCCGCTACTGTTTCGCTGATATGCCGTTTACCAGCCAAAATCCGCTTCACCGCATTGACCAGTTCTTCCGGAGCAGCATCCTTGTTTAAATAACCAGAAGCGCCAGACTTAATGACCCTGACTGCATACTGGTCCTCCGGGTAAATACTGATAATTAGTATGGGCGTATTGATTTTCTGCTCCCTGATCTGCCTCACAGCTTCCAGCCCGCCTCCCCCCGGCATTGCCAGGTCCGAGAGGATGATATCCCAATCAGCTGCAATGGCTTTGCTAACCAGGCTTGAAGTGTCATTTGCCTCATCGATCCTGGCAAAGGGAAACTCCTCCTGTATTATTTGCTTCAGGCCACGACGAACAACTTCATGGTCATCAGCTATTAAAATTTGCAGCATACTTTTTAGCGGAACAAAACTGGTCCTCAGAATTGATTGAATATAATGGTTCCTGCCGCAGTCGGTTGCGGTTCTGAAAAATACTACCCGACTGGGAAGAAAAATGTAGTTGTATAAATGTGAAATATGTAGAATAATTACTACACTAAAAGCTGTAGATTAATCCGGCCATTAAATCAGGTTGTTTTCTAAGGCATACCGGGTAAGATCAGCATTGGACCGCATACTCATTTTATCCATGATACGGGAGCGGTAAGTGCTGACCGTTGTAGCGCTCAGGGATAATTGCTCCCCTATTTCCGTAACAGATTTGCCGGAGGCAAGCAATTTAAACACATCAAATTCCCGGTCAGAGAGGTGCTCATACAAATGACGGGTCGCTCCATCATCGAAGGCATCGGCGAGCTTCTCCGCGATAGTCGGAGTGATAAATTTTTTTCCCATCCGTACCGTTTCGATCGCTTTTACAATGTCATCATGAATAGTTTCTTTTCCCAGGTAACCGGAAGCACCCGCCTTTAATACCCTTAGCGCATACTGGTCTTCGGGATACATGCTCATGATCAATACCGGCAATTTCGGGGAAGATTGTTTGATCTGGTGCAACGCGTCGAGGCCACTCCTGCCGGGCATATTCATATCACAGATCACTACATCCCAGTCGCCAATATGTACCAGATTTATTAATGCTTCAGCATCTGCCGCTTCACCGATAACGGCAGAAGGGTATTGCTCGAGCAAAAGCTGTTTCAGCCCTTTCCGAACAATTGCATGATCATCTGCGATTAAAATTCTCATCATTTGATTAATCAGTTTAATGATTCGTGAATGGAACTTTTACGATCACTGCAGTTCCTTTTCCTGTTGAACTTTTTATCTCGTATGTTCCGTTAATCATGGCTGTTCTTTCCTTCATACCTAATATACCCAATGTTCTCTTATCGGCAATCTTCTGTTTGTCAAACCCTTTACCATCATCTGCTATAGACAAAACAAAATGGTTCCTCACGGAGATGAAGCTTACTGTTACATTCCGGGCATCTGAATGCCTGGCTACATTGGTAAGTGATTCCTGGAATACCCGGAATAAGGCCGTCTTTACTGATTCGTTCAGTCCAACATCTTCGACATCGCTGTTAAAATGCGTACGGATACCAGATCTTTTTTCAAATTCAGCCAATTGCCATTCGATAGCCGCCGTTAGCCCAAGATCATCGAGCAAACTCGGCCGTAATTCCGATGAAATACGGCGCACCGATTGAACTGTTTCATCCAGCATGGTGAGCAGGCTTTTCATTTTTTGTTTTATAGCATCGTCAGTACTCGCAATTCTTTTATTCAGCCATGATACATCCATTTTCAGCACCGTCAATTGTTGTCCCAGTTCATCATGTATTTCCCGGGCTATATGTGTACGTTCTTCTTCCCGCACATCCTGAAGGTGACCGGTCAGTTTCCGGATAGCATTATAGGATTCATCCAGCTCTTTTTCGGCTTTCTTCCGGTCTGAAATATCTATCCCCGTCCCCAACAGGCTGGGCTTCCCATTGATAATGATCCGTAATGCCTTAAAATAATAAGGAAGTCTGCTTCCGTCTTTTGAAACAAATTCTGCTTCTGCATCAGCCAACCCTTTACTGAAAACCTCCTTAATTTTTTCGGAAATATGCCTTAAACCTTCCCCTTCAAAAAAATCAGTAGGGTGCATACCAGCAATTTCTTTACCGGAATACCCGGTCACATATTCAAACAACCTGTTCCAGCGGAGAAACTTACCGTTCTCATCATACCAATAGAAAACACCCGGCAGGCTGTCGATCAGCTTATCTGATAATTCCTTCTCTCGTTCGATCTGCTGTTGTGCTTTTTCACGTTCTGTAAGGTCCCGGATCACAGACAGGAAGCGACCATCGGGCAATTGTTGTGACCGCACTTCTGTTTCTACAATTGAGCCATCCTTTTTTTTCATCTTCCGCTGCTTCACAGTTGATTTACCATCCCGAAGCACATCATACTGAACCGGCTTCCCAAGTATTTCTTCTTTTGTGAGAATATCGGGTAAGGACATTTGCATCAGCTCCTCTTTTGTGTAGCCCAGCAGGTTAACAGACCCAGTATTAACATCCAGGATCTTTCCAGTAGCATCATACAAGGCAATCGCATCAACAGCCTGTTCTACAAGCGTACGGTATTTTTCCTCACTTTCTGCAATTCTTTTTTGCGACTCATACACCGGGGACATATCTACCATGGAGCCGATCATCCGGATCGCTTTTCCATTTTTATCCCGTATAATAAAGCCCCTGTCAAGAAAATGGAGATAGGTTCCGTCTGCTTTGCGATACCTGTATGCATCCCGCCAGGTAGATTCGGCACTTTCAAAGCTTTTTCCTGTTTTGCGTTTCACCTGTTCCACATCATCAGGATGAATATTATTAAGCCATTCTTCAATATGCACAATCTCTTTGTACTTTTCATAGTCGAGGCCCGAATAGTAATTATCGTTCCACCACAACGAATCATTGACAATATCCCAATCCCATACGATATCGCTGGTCGCTTTAGAAACCATCTGAAACCGTGCATTGGATTTCACGATATCTTCTTCCGATTTTTTCTGTTCTGTAATATCTACCATAATACCTCTTAACCGGACCGGCTTATCATCCTCCACAATTACTGAAATAATATCCCGCAGCCAGACAATTCGTCCGTCCGCTGCAATCATTCGATATTCAAACTCATGGGCTTTTTTCTTTTGGGTGCTTCTCGCACAATATTCCACCGCCCAGTTGCGATCTTCCGGGTGGATATGGTCGGCCCAGAAAGAAGGTTCATTCACCCATCGCTCGGCGGGATAGCCCAATAGCCGTTCCGCCTGCTTGCTTACAAAACTGAAGTGGAAATTTTTGGCATCAGCCTCCCATACAATACCATCAATTGTATTCACCAGGGTTGAATAATTCTGTTGCGTTCTTCTCAGTTCTGCTATATCGATCCCCGTACCCAGCATACAGGGTTTTCCTTCGTAATTAATGGCCAGACCCGTAAAAAAATAGAGGATCTTTTCTCCTGTCTTTGTTTGAAAATGAGCTTCGAGTTCGGAAGACCCTTTTTGGAATATTTCCGTTACCCGTAGCTCCGCCAGTTCTTTGTCTTCATCAGCAAAGAAATCCAGGGGGTTAACCATCGGAATTTCCTCCGAAATATAACCGGAGACCGTTTCAAAATTCTTATTCCAGCGAAGAAATTTCCTGTCATTATCGAATATATAGAAGATACCCGGCAGGCTATTGATCGCCGTGTCCGAAAGCTCTTTTTCCCGTACGATCTTTTCTGCGGCTTCCTTACGTTCTGTAATATCCCGGATAAAAGCACAGAAAAATTCGGTTTCATCCTGTTTGACCGGGATAATTGATAATTCTATCGGGAATATTCTTCCTTCTTTATTAATAGCAGCTAGTTCGATCAGCCTGTTTAGTATAGGTCCTTTTCCAGTTGCCAGGTAATGCTGCATTCCCTTTTTATGTCTTTCCCTGAACTCCTCCGGTATGATCGTTTCCGTTAGTTTCTTTCCAAGAATTTCCTGTTCGGCCCATCCAAATATTCTTTCGGCCTGCGGAGTCCATACCGTTACGATTCCGGTCGTATCAGTACAAACAATGGCGTCGAGGGCCGCGTTCATAATGAGCTTTCTTGTTTCCTCACTTGCCCGGATCGCTTGTTCCGCTTTTTTCTTTTCGGTAATATCCCTCGCAATAATAAGAACATAGCCATTAGACAATAGCTTATAACTGGCTTCTGTATCGATAATGACGCCATTTTTTTTCCGAAGCTTTCTCTCCATCACCACCGGCTCTCCGGATTGCAGCTCGTTCCCCTTCAGTTGCCCGATCGGTATTTCTTCTTCTGTTAGTAAAGCACTTGAACTAAGGTCGAGGATCTCCTGCTTAGTATAACCGACTAATAAACAAGCTGCGTGATTTGCATCAATATACATACTCTTTTTATCTATTATAAAAATACTGTCGGAAGCCTGTTCAATCATAGACCGGTATTTTTCTTCGCTTTCACGGAGTCCTTCTGATGCATTTTTATTTTCCGTAATATCAATATCCATGCATACATAACAAGGGCTGCCATCGATGGATGGGATGGAAAATATAGTCGCTACACAATAACCCTGGGAGCCATTTCGCCGCCGGAAGGAGAACTCAGAAGGTCCGATAGTCCTGCCTGTTTGTTCGATCAGCCTTATCGTTTCAATAAATGCAGTTGTTTCATCCGGTGTAAAGATGAGCTGGTCCAGTGTCTTCCCCATCGCTTCAGTGGCGCCCCATCCAAAGATCAATTCAGATGCATGGTTCCAGAAAAGTACTTCCCCCTTATCGTTATACCATTGCACGGCAACATTCGGGGTATTCTCAATGGAGGCCAGTAACTGAATCTCCCGTCTTTTCAATTTTTCTTCTGCTTTTTTTAGCTCTGTTACATCCATCATACTGCCCAATATTCGAATAGCTTTGCCTTCGGTATTCCGGACAATGTAACAGCGGTCATAAATATGCTTATACCCATATTGCTCCGTATTAAAACGATATTCTGTAATAATTATATTCGTATCCGAAGCAAGGGCATTAGCCTTCTTATTGGTCAGCGCCTCCCGCTCATCCGGGTGGATCCTGTTTTCCCATTCTTTTTCAAGCGGAACCGGGTCAGCCAGGGTCAATCCATATAATTGCTGATGTGTTTCGTTTCCCCACAATTCACCCGTTTCCAGGTTCCACTCCCATACCGCATCATTGGTAGTTCGGGTTATCATTTCAAACCGTTCATTCGAATGGCGGATATCCTCTTCGGCTTTTTTCAGGCCGGAGATATCCCGGAAGAATACAGATATCCCCGTTGGTGAAGGATATATGTGAACCTTGAACCATTTTTTGTAAGGTGGGTAATAAAACTCAACCAGTTTATATTGCTGTTCTTCAAATGATTTTAGAAAGGTTTGATACATACTCTGCTCAGTAGCTTGAGGGTACTCTTTCCAAAGGTTTTTTCCCACAATATCCTCCGGTCTGCAGTTCATGATTTCAGCCGCCGTGTAGTTCATATACGTGAAATTCCAATTGGCATCCAGCGAATAAAACCCATCACTGATACGTTCGAGTATGTTTTTTACCTGAGTGGTTTTTTCCTCTACCTGTCGTTTGAGTTCTTCGTTAAATTTTGACAGTAGTTCTTCATTCTGTTTCCGCTGGGTAATATCCCGAAGAACGATTACATACCCAATCAGTTTTCCTGTTTCATTTTTCAGCGCCGTAATAGAAGACAGGCAATGAATAGGTTCGCCATTTTTATTATAATTTAAGGTTTCCACATCCAGGCTGCCTTCTATAGGAACCTTGTTTACAATAGCGGTAAATGTCTCTTTCGTTAATCCGCTCCTGGTTATATCCGGTGCAAATTTTCCAATCACTTCTTCTTTTGTATATCCATAGATTAATTCGGCCCCTTTATTCCAGCTGATGATCCTGCCTTCCAGGTCCAGAGAGAAAATGGCATCACTGGTCTTTTCTGTGAGCCCGGCCAGATAAGTAATTTTTTGTTCATAAATTTCGCGTTGTTTCAAACCCCGTTTCATACGCCAGAAAACAATAACGAGGCCTGTAATAAAGACAGCACCGAGTATGACAAACAGGATAGCCGTTGCCTTGGCAGCCTGGCCCCGCTTAGTATTAGCGTCCCGGAGCATGAACCGGTCCTCATTTTCAAACGATGTAATGATATGCCGGATACTATCCATTAATATCCTGCCGGCACCCGAATGGATTTGCTGGTACGCCGAATCATGATCGGCTTGATCAATAAGCGCTAGTGAAGCCCTGGCTGATACAATCTTTTTGCTGATATGCCCGCTCAACCGTACTATAGCTTCCTTCCTTTCCGGGTACAAACGGATAATACCTTTTAAAGCACCCGTGTCATTACCCAGTTTTTTTAAAGCAGCATAATAAGGTTCGAGAAATTCTTTTTTGCCTGAAATAATATATCCCCGCTGACTCGCATCGATATCCTGAACATCGTCCATCACATCTTCGAGTGCTTTTAGTGATTGCAGGGTCCCATTAATCTTTTGCCGCTCCATGTACACCTTAGTCATGTTGCGGTAGCTGATCAAAACAAAAATAGAAATAAATGCAATTGAGATGATTAGAGTAATAACTATGCTCCGGCGGGTGTAAAAGTGACTCATAATCCCAGGCGTTAGGCAGAAAGAAGATAAAAACCTATCTCAATCTATGATTAAACCCGTTAACTACAAAGCATGTGCATTGATAAAGTTGACCAAAGAAGCCGTATTCTTAAGGCTGAGTTTTTTCAGGATATTATACCGGTGTACTTCTACTGTTTTAAGAGAAATGCCCAGCTTCACCCCTATCTCCTTGGAAGACATTCCTTCTTTGATCAGTTGCACCACATCAATTTCACGGCGGGATAATACGTTCATATCGGGAGGTCCGCCATCTTCTACCAGTTCCTGTTGAGCCAGGATATTTTTTACTTCTTCACAAACATATTTTCTCCCTTCATTAACTTCGGTGATAGCCCTCATCAACTCATCTTTGGAAGAATTCTTTGTCACATATCCCATAGCACCCATTTGCAGCATCTTGCGGGCATACGCCGGCATAGAATGCATGGAGATCCCGATAATTTTTGATCCAGGAGAGAATTTACGCATCAGTTTGGTGGCCTCAAACCCGTTGATCGGTGTCATATTGATATCCATTAAAACGATCTTCGGCTTCTTTTCTTTGGCAATTTCTACGGCTTCTTCCGGGTTACTCGTCTCTCCGATTACTTGGAAACGCAAGTCACTGTTGAGGATAAAAGACCAGGACTCCCTGATAAGCTTATGATCATCTACCAGCAGAATGGTAATTTTATCCATACGGATATTTAGTTAGAGGTTGATTGATAAGGTTTTCCGACTAGTAATTTAAGTAATATATCGTAAGCGTCCAACAAAAGTTCGTCAGAATGGTCGTAAAAACCACAGGTATAATTTAATTTTAAGTAAATCCACTTAGTAAAAAACAGAGTTGTATCCAAGAATGCTGGCAAACAGGGATTTATGAATGCCAGGACTTTTAGAGCCGCTTATAAGCTTTCCAGTCTGAATATAAATTTGATAGTAACTTATCTATAGGGTTGGCTTACTTTTCTGCGCTTGGTTTTGGTAACCGGGCAATATTGAACCAGAAAGATTCGATGGCCTCCACCACACTTAAGAACTTACCAAAATCCAGTGGTTTCGTAATAAAACAATTAGCTGATTTTTCGTAGCAGGCCGTAATATCAGACTCAATAGAAGAAGTAGTCAGCATGATAACGGGTATGCTTTTAAGTTGCTAATCGTTCTTAATAAAATCTTGTTACAGAAAAGGATCTCTGTCTGAGGCTCTGGTAATAATACACCAACCCGGAGGTTTTTGATCAATTTACTGATCCGTTATTCACTTCACGTCAATAAATATGTATCAACTGCAGTTTAGTTCAATAGGTTAAAATATTACTGAACGGCCAACTAAAACAGATTCTGCACGGTCAAAAAAAAACACTTGTTATCCGTATGGTTGTCAAATTACAAACCATAGGAGTTAGTATAATTGACAAGCGAAGCCGTGTTTTTGAGGTTTAATTTTTTCAGAATGTTGTACCGGTGTACTTCAACCGTCTTCAGGGAAATATCAAGCCGGACAGCGATTTCTTTGGATGACATTCCTTCTTTGATCAGCTGCACCACATCCAGTTCACGGCGGGATAATACGTTCATATCGGGAGGTCCGCCATCTTCTACCAGTTCCTGTTGAGCCAGGATATTTTTTACTTCTTCACAAACATATTTTCTCCCTTCATTAACTTCGGTGATAGCCCTCATCAACTCATCTTTGGAAGAATTCTTTGTCACATATCCCATGGCTCCCATTTGCAGCATACGCCGGGCATAAGCAGGCATGGAATGCATGGACATGCCGATGACCTTCGTGGCAGGGGAAAACTTGCGGATCATCTTTGTTGCTTCGAAACCATTTACCGGTGTCATATTAATATCCATTAATATGATCATGGGTTTCTTTTCTCTGGCAATGTCTAAAGCTTGCTCTGCGCTGGGAGTTTCACCGATCACCTGAAAACGGGGATCGCTGTTGAGTATAAATGACCAGGAATCCCTGATCAGCTTGTGGTCGTCCACAAGCAGGATGGTGATTTTTTCCATAAGGATGATTGGCTTGATAATGGATTGATAAGGTCTTTCTGTTATCATATTAGGTACTATAACCTAGCTATAATGCAAAAGACGTATGTTATATTGGTAAAGGCCCCGTTTATAATCAGGGATTAGGTAAATGCACTTACCAATTTGTTCTTAATTGTAATAAAAACTTCATAAGGATCAAATACCAGGGAAACAAAAAACCTTAAACTGCCCGGCCTGGGAGCATCTCAGTCGCCTATTGTGCAAACTCGTTATCAAACGTACGGATTTCAACCCAAAAAAACTATTTACAGTCTCAGTCGCCTATTGTGCAAACTCGTTATCAAACATATTGCCGCACTTAAATTATAAATCAATGAAGTCTCAGTCGCCTATTGTGCAAACTCGTTATCAAACTCCATGTATCAGGCATTAGCGTTGGTGGCAGCAAAGGTCTCAGTCGCCTATTGTGCAAACTCGTTATCAAACCTGGAATTGGGTGGTGGAAAGATAAGTCTGGTGTGTCTCAGTCGCCTATTGTGCAAACTCGTTATCAAACACTGATAAACATGTCAGTCAACTCTTTTAATAAGTCTCAGTCGCCTATTGTGCAAACTCGTTATCAAACTGGAAACGATGCGGGAAGGCTAATGAAAGGTAGGTCTCAGTCGCCTATTGTGCAAACTCGTTATCAAACCAAGGGGAAGTAAGTACTATCCCGAATCCATAGTCTCAGTCGCCTATTGTGCAAACTCGTTATCAAACTATAAACGATGAGATAATCCCGCAGCTTTATACGTCTCAGTCGCCTATTGTGCAAACTCGTTATCAAACCCTATGTAGCCATGTTGGCTGCAACACAGTCAACAGTCTCAGTCGCCTATTGTGCAAACTCGTTATCAAACTGACAATGTTATGTTTCGTTTTTTCTTTAAGTCTCAGTCGCCTATTGTGCAAACTCGTTATCAAACGGCTAAAGCCCCTGTAAAAGAAAAAATGAAAAGTCTCAGTCGCCTATTGTGCAAACTCGTTATCAAACCCGCAGTTGTATACTGCAAACTTGGACCCCAACAAGTCTCAGTCGCCTATTGTGCAAACTCGTTATCAAACAGATTATTCTCATCGCCCGGCTTTCCGTATTTGTCTCAGTCGCCTATTGTGCAAACTCGTTATCAAACTGAAAAGCGGTGACTATAATACGTACAACGGGTTGTCTCAGTCGCCTATTGTGCAAACTCGTTATCAAACAGGGATAGCCGTAAAACTGCTATCCATTGCTAAAAGTCTCAGTCGCCTATTGTGCAAACTCGTTATCAAACTTATCTTTTGATGAAAAAGAAACATTATGGAAAGTCTCAGTCGCCTATTGTGCAAACTCGTTATCAAACTGATAATGGGAAGTTCGGTACATCAATTAGTGAGTCTCAGTCGCCTATTGTGCAAACTCGTTATCAAACCTGTATATTTAGATAAAGACGCAACGCTGACAGTCTCAGTCGCCTATTGTGCAAACTCGTTATCAAACGGGAGGCATATACTCCAGGTTCAGGCTCTATTAGTCTCAGTCGCCTATTGTGCAAACTCGTTATCAAACAGGTATTAATAATAGCTTCAATGTGACAACCACGTCTCAGTCGCCTATTGTGCAAACTCGTTATCAAACAATTAACGCTGCAATAATAAGATGTCAGTTCTGTCTCAGTCGCCTATTGTGCAAACTCGTTATCAAACAAACAATAGATGCCGGAGCAGCACCAATAACAGTCTCAGTCGCCTATTGTGCAAACTCGTTATCAAACACTGTTAATTATGGTACGACAATGATCGAAACGTCTCAGTCGCCTATTGTGCAAACTCGTTATCAAACGTATTGTCGCAATAAGACCGTTTGTTAAATGAAGGTCTCAGTCGCCTATTGTGCAAACTCGTTATCAAACTTTGAAACAGCTCTTATTTCATACAACCTATTGTCTCAGTCGCCTATTGTGCAAACTCGTTATCAAACAAAACTGGGAGACAACAACCGCTATGATAATGCGTCTCAGTCGCCTATTGTGCAAACTCGTTATCAAACAAAGAGTTGGTTAATGTATTGACTCAATTTAAGTCTCAGTCGCCTATTGTGCAAACTCGTTATCAAACGGCTCCATTTTCCCCAGAACGTTACATTGAAGGTCTCAGTCGCCTATTGTGCAAACTCGTTATCAAACAAATAAAAGATGAGCATTGCGAATTAGAAAATGTCTCAGTCGCCTATTGTGCAAACTCGTTATCAAACCGTCCGCCCGAACAAATGATTAATTAATAACTAAAGTCTCAGTCGCCTATTGTGCAAACTCGTTATCAAACTTACCAAGCCACCAGCTGACCAGATTACCGTTGAAGTCTCAGTCGCCTATTGTGCAAACTCGTTATCAAACCTACAACCCGCCTCAATTGACGGCGACCCTGATCTCGGTCTCAGTCGCCTATTGTGCAAACTCGTTATCAAACTCTAAAGACCATGCCTCCCACGTTTTATTAGACGTCTCAGTCGCCTATTGTGCAAACTCGTTATCAAACAGGCAGAAGTGAGTACGGTTTCAATCGTACAAAAGTCTCAGTCGCCTATTGTGCAAACTCGTTATCAAACCGGCCAGATCCACTCTATTGTTGTTGAAAAAAAGTCTCAGTCGCCTATTGTGCAAACTCGTTATCAAACTACGGTAGTGAGATAAGCGACGATCGGTCAAAGTCTCAGTCGCCTATTGTGCAAACTCGTTATCAAACATACCGATCATTGACATAGCCATTGCCATACAGCGTCTCAGTCGCCTATTGTGCAAACTCGTTATCAAACTGTTAACGATGCGTTTTTAAGGTCTTTCGGCTAGTCTCAGTCGCCTATTGTGCAAACTCGTTATCAAACCAATAGGTGGTGCTGTTTCCGCTAAAGTAGTAAGTCTCAGTCGCCTATTGTGCAAACTCGTTATCAAACTATACTGCGAACTTAGACCCGAACAAGTTTTATGTCTCAGTCGCCTATTGTGCAAACTCGTTATCAAACAAACCAATATTCAATCATAACT
>Ga0163149_10000464_pt1 | contig 53875 bp, 46 predicted proteins | sample OliLakLV19MP5G1_FD_148604 | JGI IMG/M metagenome (GOLD analysis project Ga0163149, IMG submission 148604) | Freshwater microbial mat bacterial communities from Lake Vanda, McMurdo Dry Valleys, Antarctica - Oligotrophic Lake LV.19.MP5.G1 | ecosystem: Environmental > Aquatic > Freshwater > Lake >...
GCTGCAAAAAGACAAAGAATCGAACTTAGGCGACCACGGAGTACGAAAATACGACAGTGAGATTGGTAGATTTTTAGCAATAGACCCACTTTGGGAGAAATATATTTCTTTGAATCCGTATCAGTATAGTGGTAATAGCCCTGTGATGATGGCGGATTGGAATGGGATGAAAATAAATTTTACATATTTTTCAACTAACGATAAAGATGGATATTCTGCATTAGAACAAGATCTTTCTGCAAAGGCAGGGTTAAAATTATCTTTAAACAATGAAGGAAATATGAGATATATAATTGATGATAAGGCAACAGGTTTTAGTAAATCTTTAAGAAACGGATTAATATCTATGATTGATAATAAAAATATCACAACATATGTTAAAGCTGGCAAAAAAAATGAAGCTGAATTAGGTGGACACATAATATATCTTAATTCTACAAAAATAAAGAATTATATTAATAACATTTCTAATCTACTTAATAATACTACCCTTGGGTATGCTTTGGTTTTTATGCATGAAATACATCATACTGTATTAGGTGGTTCATTAACTGATCCAGACGAGAAGAATATATGGGGATTAGGTGATGCTGAAAAAGCTGTGAATATATTAAGGGGGGAATTAGGTACTTCTTATGGTGAAAGGATGACTTATTATTTTTTGCGATTATCACCTTATTCAAATATACATTATATACCATTTGACAAATCGTCAAAAGAACAAATGAAGGTGTATGGTAACACCCCTACTCGTTACGTATTTGAGGTAAAATAAATATGATAAATATCAAAAAAAATATTATTACTAATTTTATATATTTGTCAGTAATGATTATTTTATTCAATATTTCAATACTTGCAAATGGTTATAAAGTAATATATTGTAAGAAGACACAATTTAACATAATGCAATATATTGATACTTCTATTATTTGCCAAAATTCTCTTAGAAATTATTTTGGGAAAACTAAAGTCAATATATATTCACATCCAATTTTAAATGATACCGAAATATATAATGTTTATGGTTTGTTCAGAAACGATGATTTTTACATTGATACAAATATTATCAATATAAAATCGGATCATTATTCCAAGAATATAAAGGAACATTTAGATAGTACAAGAAAATATATAGGATCTTGTTCAATGGTTTATAATAATATTAAGTCAGGAAATTCAATTCTTTATTTGATAGAATATAATAATTATCTAATATGTAGTTTAGTACCTTATTTTTCTGTGCCAACAATACGAAAATCAGACCCTACACTATGCGATACAGATATTAGCGATTTGAAACATGGCCATTTGAACTTAATATTTATATGCGAAAATGATGAACTTAAATTAGTTTATCATGCATTATGGATTAAATAGGTTTCAAATAATAAAACATACAACCGACTTGGTTTTTTGGGGCTGCAAAAAGACAAAGAATCGAACTTAGGCGACCACAACAATATTGAGAATTTGGCATAAGAACTATAGGTGCTACCTAATAGAATCAAACCATACCCAACAACAAACAGGAAGTTCCTACGGAACTTGTTTTTAATTTGAATGAACCTTTCTAAGATTTTAAACCATTGGGAGCTTTAGATTTGCTATGGATATCAGACTTCCTTGGTATGGCATCTTGTTGATTTTTTAATCCTGCAATCCTGTTTAGAAAATTTCTGCAATGTTTGGCAGTTTTCTGGATTCTTCACTTCGTTCAGCAAGATCAGACACATTTTCACACATTACTTATCACTCATAACTCATAACTTTTCTTTGTAGGATTTCTAAATTTTAAAAACTGTTAAAAATTAATCGAAACAAATTGATATTTTTGGAGTAAATGTATAAAACAAAATAAATCGAAAAATAAAGGATAAATATGTGCGGTATTATCGGCTATATTGGTAGCCAAAAAGCATCTCATCTTTTGGTAAATGGCTTAAAGCGAATGGAATACCGTGGCTATGACTCTGCTGGCATTGCCTTTTTGGAAAATGGAGTGCTTAACATCCTTAAGCAAAAAGGCAAAGTAGAAGTGTTAGACCGATTGGTGCCACACGATTTAATTCACACAACTATTGGTATTGCTCATACTCGTTGGGCAACCCACGGTTTCCCAAATGATTTGAATGCCCACCCACACGTTGATAATTCAGGGAATATCTCAGTTGTGCATAATGGTATTGTTGAGAATTATAATGCTATTCGCACAAAACTTATGCAAGATGGCTATAATTTCTATACAGATACTGATACTGAAGTACTGGCTGTTTTCATTGGCTCAATCTATGAGAAAGTGAAAAATTTAGAAGAAGCTGTGCGTATTGCTTTGAGCGAAGTTGATGGTACTTACGGTATTGCTGTGCTTTCTTCGTATGAGCCAGATAAAATTATTGCTGCTCGTATGGGTAGCCCAATGGTGTTGGGTATTGGCGACGATGAATATATCATTGCCTCGGACGCTGCGGCTATTGTGAGTCACACAAAACGAGCTATTTATTTGAACGATGGCGAAATGGCTATCGTAACTCGAAATGGCTATATAACTAAAACAATTCAAAATGAAACTACAAATGGAACTATTGAATCTATAGAGTTCGATTTAGAACAAATTGAAAAAGGTGGTTTCGAACATTTTATGCTTAAAGAAATCTTTGAGCAATCGGAAACAGTTCGAAATGCCCTTAGAGGACGTTTGTTAGTTGAAAAGGGTAATGTTCGCTTGGGTGGCTTGGGTTTAGTAATGGAGAAACTAAGAAACGCAAAACGTATTATCATTACTGCTTGCGGTACTTCTTGGCATGCAGGGCTTGTTGCCGAATATATGATTGAGCAATTGGCCCAAATTCCTGTTGAAGTTGAATACGCTTCTGAATTCAGATACAGAAATCCAGTTATCACTCCAGACGATGTGATATTCGCTATTTCTCAATCTGGAGAAACTGCCGATACTTTGGCTGCTGTGAAAGAAGCTCGCCAAAAAGGAGCAACAGTTGTTGGATTTGTCAATGTGGTTGGTAGCTCTATTGCCAGAGAAACTGAAGCTGGCATCTATCTGCACGCTGGGCCAGAAATTGGTGTAGCATCTACAAAAGCATTCACTTCTCAGCTAACAGTAATGGCACTTGTGGCTTTAATGCTTGGCAGAATGAAATCACTTTCTCAATTGGACGGCAAGCGAATAGCAGCTGAAATTGCTGAATTGCCAGCTAAGATAGATAGAGTACTTGAGCAAACTAAAGTGATAAAAGCAATAGCTGAAGAATACTCAAGTGCAAAAAATTTCCTTTATTTAGGTAGAGGCTATAACTTCCCACTGGCTTTGGAAGGTGCTTTGAAATTGAAAGAAATTTCTTATATCCACGCCGAAGGTTATCCAGCAGCTGAAATGAAACACGGCCCAATTGCCTTGATTGACGAAGATATGCCAGTAGTCTTTATTGCTACCCACGATGAAATCTACGACAAAGTTCTTTCCAATATGGAAGAAGTTAAAGCTAGAAAAGGTAAAATCATTGCAATTGCAAACGAAGGAGACGAAAGAATTAAAACTCTTGCGAACCACGTGATTTATATCCCGACCACTATTCCAATGTTAAACCCAATTTTGGCGGTAGTTCCTTTGCAATTAATTGCTTATTACATTGCACTGAAACTGGGTTGCAATGTGGATCAGCCAAGAAACTTAGCAAAATCTGTAACAGTTGAATAAATTTTAAAAAAGAAAAGCTCTTTAGAAATAAAGAGCTTTTCTTTTATAATTGGCAATTATTGCTTCATTTATATAAGATTTAATAATATCTAATTCAAATTTATTAATTTCGTGTTCGTTCTATTAGAATAATTTTAGAAACAAGACGTAACAAGAAAAATGAGCATCAGAATTCCCGAATATGTACAGAAATTAGTTCCTTATCGCTCTGGCAATCAAACTACAAACAATACCGATAGAGCAACATTCAAAAAGTTAATCAATTTAGCAAGTAATGAAAATCAGCTTGGCTCTTCTCCAATGGCAATAGAGTATATCCAAAATGCTTTTACCGATTTGGCAATCTATCCTGATACAAAATCATCGGAATTAGTAGCTCAATTAGCAAAACATATTGGGCGTAAACCAGAAGAGATAATCTTCGGTAGTGGATCCGATGCACTGATTGCTTATATTGTTGGTGCTTTTGCTCAAGAGGGCGAAGAAGTCCTAACTGCCTCTGGTACATTCGTTGGGATATTTACCGATACCAATAAACAAGGGCGTGTGATTAAAACAGTTCCTTTGAAAAATTACGGTTTCGATTTAGATGGGATTTTAAATGCTATTTCTGAAAAAACTAGAATTATCTATTTAGCTAATTCGAATAACCCAACAGGAACTATCTTCACGGCAGCAGAATTTGAAAGCTTTTTTGCTAAAGTGCCAAAAGATATTTTAGTTGTTTTGGACGAAGCTTATAGACTTTATTCGGCAGATTTCCCTGGCTATCCCGATGGCTTGTCTTATCAAGCAGAGAATTTGTTAGTGCTTCAAACATTTTCCAAATCCTATGGTTTGGCTGGTTTGCGTGTTGGTTATTGCGTTGGCCCAGCGGATTTAATTGGCTATTTGATGAAAGTTAAGTTACCTTTCGAGCCAAATATATTAGCACAAGCTGCTGCAATTGGTGCTTTGCAAGACGAAGATTTCCTAATACGAACTAAAGATTTGAATGCGAGAATGATTAGTTTAATGACAAGCAAATTCACCGAATGGAAAGTAGAATTTGCTCCTGCTTATGCAAACTTTGTAATGATTTTATTGGAAGATGAAGCAGCTGCACTAAATTTTGTAGCAGGCACATTGGAGCGTGGAGTTGTTACCAGACATTTGGGTGGCTTCGGTATTACCAATGGCGTAAGAATCAGTACTGGCACTGAAGAACAAATGGCTATTGCAATGCCTATATTTGAAGAATTGTTGAAGAAATAATTACTCTTTATTAGCTTAATTCAAATATAAAATAATTTTGTAAGGAAATCAAAAGTCATTCTACTAAGCTAGAATGACTTTTTTTTTACAATTTTAAGGAATCTCATTATGAGAAATCTGAATATTTTAGCTATTTTTTGTAGCTTTTTGTTTGTTCTAGGATTAGCTTCTTGCAAAGAAGAATCAACTCCAACAACTCCCGCACCTACTGACTATGTAGCTGATGACAATTCATTTACAAGTTTTATGAGTTGGAAATTAGAAAAAACGAATATGGGCCCAAGTCCTTCGCTTGGAATGGCACACGCTGGTAATGATTCAACAGTGGTTCGTAAAATTTATTTCAAAGATGGACAGAATTCTGTCAATGGTAAGTACCCAATTGGAACAATAATAGTTAAGCATTCAGACAATTCAAATGGAACATTAAAAGAATACGTTGCTATGGTTAAAAGAGGTAATGATTTCAATAAAACTGGTGGCAATTGGGAATGGTTTATGTTAATGCCTGATGGAAAAATTGGTTCTGATAATGGAATGCCAATGAGAGGTGCAGGTCTTATGGGTGGTATGTGTGGCAGTTGCCATAATGCAGCCTCTTCTAAAGATTTTGTTTTCAGTAAATAGGTTTTGGGGTAATGAAAATATTTTTGAAATATTTAATAGTACAGTTATTTTTAATCTCCTTTACTTTTGTGGCTATTGCACAAAATACAAATAAAGTAATTGTAGAAATGTTTACAAACTCTCATTGCAGCTCTTGTGGAGCAGCTTACAATAATTTGGGAAATAATGTCTTCAATAAAGATTTTTTCAAAGATGTTGTATTCATTGCGTATCACATAAACACATATAGCGATGATAAGTTATACCAAGAATCTAAAGCAGAGTCAATTCCAAGAGCAACTTGGTACACTGGCATAACTGGTACTCCCACTTTTTTTATTAATGGCAAAAAATATACCCAAGGTGATTTAAGCCAGAACATTCAAAATGCGATTACCGAAAATAAAACAATTGATATAGGTTTATCCTGCTCCATTGAAAATGGTAGTCTAATTATTAATTCTGATTTAACTGCTAACATTGAATTTGCCAACCTGAAATATTTCATTGTGGTAACTGAAAATGTGAATTATAAAGGAAGAAATGGACTTGAAAACCATAAAAATGTGATGAGGACTATGCCAAACACATCTGCAGGTGAATCAATTAGCCTTCAAGCTGGTTTAAAAAAAGCAATCAATAAAAATGTTACTTTAAATTCAGCTTGGAATTTTGATAGCTTGTCTGTTGTTGTATTCATTCAAAATAGCGTAACAAAAGAAATTTACAACTCGGCAATATTAAAAAGTGCTGATTTTGTTCCTACTTCTATACAAGAAAAAGAAACAATCGAGAATTTTACTTTGTCACCATTGCCTAATAAAGGCGAACTGAATTTAAAATTTAATTCTTTAGTAGCTGGAAATGCAAAATTTTTAGTTTTTGATTTGTTGGGACGATTGATTGAAGAAAAATCATTAACTACAAATAATGGTAGTAATTCATTTTTTATTGATTTAACAAAGCAAAATCTAAATAAAGGAGTATATACTTACTCTTTGGAATTAGATGGCAATAAGCAAAATGGCTCTTTTGTAATAGATTAAATAATAATTAAATGGGGTCAACTTATTAATTAACCCCATTTAATATTCTTAATTATTATTAATTTCTTTTGATAATAATTTATCCACCGAAATCCTTCCTGACCCAAATATCAAAACAATAACTGCTGCAATCATAAATAAGAATGGAGTGGCTGTTACAAAACCATCTGTATTACTAATTATACCCAATATTGCTTCTCTATTTGCTGTTAATTAAGCTATAATCATTGTAAATATTAATGGAATTGATATGAATCGTGAGCCTAAACCCAACAATAATAATATTCCACCTATACATTCCGTTCCGCCAGCTAAGTAAACATTTAATTGTGGCATTGGTATATTCAAACCAGTAAAATAGTACAATGTTCTATCGTAATTAGTTAGCTTGCCAAGTCCTGTTTGGTAGAATTGAAATCCTCAATAAAGCCTGATAGACAGCAAAAATACATCTTCAAATAATTGAAATCTTTTTGTTTCGGCGAAATTAAAATTGATTACATTTAATAGTAAGTTTTTCATAAATAATTATTCTTTAATATTAAGTGGAATGTTTTAGTATAAGTTATTTTGATAACCTTACAAATGATTTTCTATCTTTTTAGTAATTTCCACATTAATTCTTTCTTTTGCGTGGTTATCAAGATTAATCTCTTTTAAAATAATATCATCAGATAATGCAAATGATTGTTGAAGTGCAAGTAGTTGTTTTTGAAAACTTGAACAAGTTTCACAGTTTTTCAAATGCATAAAGAGTCGAAATCTATCTAAAATAGAAATGTCTGACTTTTTAACATCCATCATTTTTGATATAAGTTTTGTAGCAGCGTAACAACTAAAAAAACTAATAGTCATAATATTTACAATTATTTTATTCATTCTTTACTCGTTTTACTTTCAAACCAATTAATTTCTAAACAATTTCTTAAAGAAGTTCTTACTCTGTGCAATATGACCCAAATGTTAGACTCTGTTATGTCTAATTCCTTACAAATATCTTGTGTGCTGTACCCATCAATTTCTCTAAGAATAAAAATCCTAGCTTGTTTAGATGGAAGTTTATCTAAGCAATTATTAAGAATTTCTAAAAATTCTTCTTGCACAAATGCTTCCAATGGAGATGATTCCCAACTCTTTGGGCTATTACTTCTTTTCCAATGATGAGGATAGCCGTCGTTTGCATTTTGAAAATATTTATCTATAAAGATGTTTTCATCTTCATTCTCTAATTCTAATTGACTTATTGATACAGTGCGTTTTTCTTTTTTATAAAAATCAAATATTTTATTTTTCAAAATTGAAGTAAGCCAAGTTTTTATAGATGAATTGTTTTTGAAATTCTCGAAAGATTCCAACGCAGCTAAAAATGTTTCTTGTACCAAATCTTCTGCCACTACTTTATCGCTCACTCTGAAATAAGCATAAGAATAAAGATAATCACCATATTCACTCACCCAATATTGAGGTTTAGTTACCATTTCTGATTCTTTGTACATTATTTACTCTTTATTAGTTTTATTCAAATCGTTAAGTGATTTTTTGAATTTCTTTTCGTTTTTCAAATTGCCGAAAAAGTCTTTATCGAATTCCTTGAAAGTAGATTTTGTTTGCTCAAGTGTTTTAATGCCAGCTTTAGTCAGCTCTATCAGTTTAGATCTAGTGTCTGTAGGGTGGTCTCTTCTATTGAGCAAACCAGCTTCTTCGAGTGAGCGAAGCACTTTCGATGCAGTCATTTTATCTATACCAGCAGAATCGGCTATATTCATTTGGCTTGTTCCTATTTCCTCATCTAAGTGCTGCTTTATTACCAATAGCAATGTGAATTGTGTCTGCGAAATATTATGTTTTTTTAAAGCTCTATTGCAGTTCTTTTGCCATTTAATAAATGTTTGCCAAAATGCTATTCCAATGAATTCTGAGTTTTGCATAAATTCCAATCAAGTTTTGTAAATTCAATAAATTAAATATAGCTCTTAATTTTTGAAAAATCAACATTCCCGCCAGAAAGTATTACACCAATTTTTGTATTTCGGAAATAATCTTTGTTGTTCAAAATAATTGCAAGTGCCACAGCCGATGATGGTTCGACAACTATTTTCATCCTTGTCCAAATTAAAAGCATTGCTTCCACTATTTGGGTATCGTCTGCAAGCATTATATCGTCCACATACTGCTTAATAATCTCAAAATTAATCTCACCGATTGTGGTCAGCAAACCATCGCAAATTGTGTTGGGTGTTTGGCTCGCAACCAATTCGCCAGTCTTTACCGAACGATAGGCATCGTCTGCACCAGTGGGCTCAGCAGCTATTACTTTTATATTAGGATTTATTGATTTCGCCGAAATAGAAGTACCCGAAAGCAAACCACCACCGCCAACAGGCACTATTATGTAACCTAATGTTGGCGTTTCTTCCAATAGTTCTATTGTTGCAGTTGCCTGTCCACAAATCACTCTAGTATCTTTGAACGGATGAATGAAAGTAGAGCCGTATTTGTCAACTATAGTTTGGAGAGTAGTTTCTCTGGCTCGAATGTTGGGTTCGCAGAAAATAATTTCAGCGCCATAGCTCAGCACAGCGTCAATTTTGACCTTGGGTGCATTGCTTGGCATAACAATATAAGCTTTTGTGTTGCGTTTTTGGGCAGCCAAAGCAAGTGCCGCAGCGTGGTTTCCCGATGAATGTGTGCAAACTCCTAAAGTAAGCTCTGCTTCCGAAAGAGACTGCAAGGCATTTGTAGCACCGCGGTATTTGAAAGCACCGACTTTTTGGAAGTTCTCACATTTGAAATAAATTTCGCACTCTGCGATTTGATTTATCTTTTCGGAGCAAAGCACGGGAGTTCTATGAATAAAAGGTTTTATCCGTTCGTGTGCTATTTGAATATCAGCTAAGTTTGGTATCTGCATTTTTGTAATCGTATTATCTTTTGATTACAAATTTACCACTTAATTTCTTTTCTTTGCTTTTAATTAATGCTATATAGCTGCCTTCTGCCAATTGGCTTATATCAAGTGATTGAGTAGAGTTTGATTCCAAACTTGTCGAATAAACTTTGCCACCGTTAGTGCTAAATATTTCTAATTTAGAGTCAGTTAAATTATTGCTCAAATTGAAATTCAATGAATTGGAAACAGGATTTGGAGTGAATACTATTTCTTCATTCATCTCGGGAATAAGTACATTCTCAATGTTTGTGATTAACATATTCTCATCGCCTTTCTGGTAGTAAGTGAAGTAAAGCGGCAGATAGTACATTTCATCAGTAGTTTTTTCTCCCCAACTTATTGGTTTCGGCACTTCATTTGGGTTCAAAGGATTGTTAGTCGTATTGTCGTAAGTAGCAAAAGCTATAATTTTTGATTTACGTTTCAAAACAACTGGTTTCTCAAAATTATATGCACCCTGCCAATTAAATTTCCAGCTTGGTATTTTAATCAATCTTGTGGTGTCGCCTTTTTCAGTAATAGCATAAACTTCCCAACTTTGGTTTAGCAAGTGTGCGTGTGGACCAATGCCAAATAAAGTAACATCAATCGGTATGTCAAGTTCGCCACGGAAAGTTTTCACTTTGTTTGCTGGTATTATAAATGGGCCATCTACTAAGTCTGGTGGCAACAAAACTCTATCCATCATATAGCGAGTTAAAGGTTTTTTCGCAAAGTATATATTTACTGTTGAGCTATCTCTTTCGTCTGTTCCGACTGGGCCATAGTGCATTTGGATTAATAAATCCGAACCTTTACTTAATCGAAAACCAATACCATCGGGATAAGTAGTTGGGTTTGCCCCAGGCACATATCCCACAAATGGCTTAATGCTATTGACTCCAAATCCACCAGCTGCTTCATATCCATATTCAGGAGTGGATTTGTCTAATTCAAGAGCCTCGCCAGTGGAATCAGTTGCTATCAGCACGTGGTGAACTACTTTTTTATTGCCAGGTCTGAATTCAATAGCAGAAATATCTTTATCTTCAGTTAGTCCAGTAGGCAAGACAAAAACTCTATATGTATCTTCGAAATTACCTTTTTGAATAAAACTTTCTTTCATTGAAAGTACTAAATCGGGAGTGCCTAATTGACTACCACTTGAAAAAGTTGGTAATTTTGGTTCTTTGGTTTGGTCGCCTTGTGCCATCCCACCATCAACCCAATTTGCTATAAGTTCAATATCGGTTTGCGATAAAGCTCTTTGACCAACGTATTTGTTGTAATCTCTTTCAGGTGGCCAAGGTGGCATATATTTATTAGCAGTGACTTTTTTTATCATACCTCCCCAAGCTTTCACTTCGTTATAACTCGTGAAAGGCATTGGGCCTATTTCGCCAACTCTATGGCAGCTAGTGCAATTCTTATAAATAATAGGTGCAATATGTTCGCTGTAATTAGTTTCAGCTTTTGTTTCCAAAACCAAAGCAACAATGCAAAAAATGATTATTAATATTTTCATATTATCCTTCTATTTATAGAATTATCTTGAATGTAAACTCAAACTAAGAAATTTCCGACTTAATTAATCATCAATCGAATAAGAAAGTTTAATTACGAAAGAATTATAAATTAATGGGCTTGCAGTTTCATAAGGGAAATACATATCATTCTTGCGGAAATGATTGAATAAAGCTCGCACTCCAGCATCTACTATAAAATTCACAACTGGATAAGCATTGCTTCCTTTATCTTTCAATCCATTAGTTGCCCAACCAATTATGCCAATTGTAGCATCTTCCGCTAGTTTACTAATTCCAGATTTCCACCATAAAAATCTTGGGTAAACGATTTCTTGTCTATAGCCAGCAGTGATTCCTATTCCAGTCGAATGCTGATATGTTATCCCGTATTCTGTTAAATTTCCAAAACGCAAAGCAGTGCCAAAAGTATTCTGCACGATTGGATTTCCATTTTTAGCATCCATAAAAGCCCAAGAGCTTGCATCGGTCGTATGTAAGCTCAAATAGCTATCGTCAAACTTATATCCATAACCATTGGCTGAACCCAAAGTAATTTTAGTAGCTTTTGGATTTATTACCGAAGTATCGTTTGCATCAATTGCCTGATAGCTACGAACTTCTAATATACCTCTACTAAATTCACGCAAAATTGAAGTTGAATCTATTGTACAAAATTTGTAATTAGTTCTGCCAATCGAAATACCAAAAGAATTTACTAATCCAAATTTAGTTTGCCCAAGTGGATTTGCTTCTGTGTATTCCACATTTCCCTGAGTATAGCTTGGCTCAATTGTATAGTATGAATCTTCAATTCTTTTAAAATTTTTCTTATTTTTAAACGAAAAAGATTCCATTACCATCCATTTGTCGAACCTTGAGCCTCCTAAAACTTCGTCCCATTCAGATTCATCAATTTTCAAAGTATCTTTGTCTTTAGGCAAATCTTCTAAATAATCTATTTCTTGGTTTTTGATTTGTGCATTAAGACTTAATGCACTTAAAATCAAAACACTAATTAAAATTTTGTTCATATTTATCCCTGTTTAATAATACGTGATGTTGCACCCAATTGCTTTTGTTTTGGGTGTAATAATTTCTTTGTTAAAAATAGTTTGGTTAATTGCATCTATAAGGTAGCGATTGCTTACTTTATTTCTTCTTTTGCCTAAATCAGCAAACTTATTATCTATACTTCCTCGATAAATAACTATACCGTCCTTTATTATCACAGCTTCTGGAGTAGTTGTTGCTTTATATTTTTTTGCCAAAGATTGCGATGTATCCAATGTAGTACGAAAATTTATATTATAAGTTTTCTTAAAATTAGAAATTGTTTCATTTCTCGATGATTTCATAGGAAATACACATTCAAGCTCAATTTCTTCGCTGAATAATGAATCTATTCTGCTAATTTCCTTTGCATAATATTGGCTAATTGGGCAGTCTTCCGAAAGAAATATCACAACTTTAATTTTCTCGTTTGAAATTAAATCCAAAGAAAATAAAAGAAGCGAAATTGAAATTAAACAAAAGTATTGCAATGATTTTACCATTTAGAACTATTCCAATTTAAAAGAATTGAAACTCACAAACTTGTTAGACAACAAAACTAACTTTTGGTTTAATCTGTTTAAAAATTTTATCCGTTGTATTCTATTACTAATTCATCTTCAATTGGCTTTAAGAATGGAGATTGCCCCCCATTATAAAGTTCCATAAAGCGTTTTATTAATTTTTCGTCGAACCAAGAAGACCTATTTTCAATATAATGTATGGCTTTTGTATGTCTGCGAAGAGTTTCCTCTGGAGTTTGAATTGCTTTGCCAGTTAACAATAATTCATCGTATTTCTTTTCTGGCAGCAAGTAAACTCTATTGTGATAGGTGTTTGCAATTGCAATTATTTGAGATTCTATAAAAATTTGTCCTTTCGATATTTTATTTGGCAGCCCAGTGCCATCATAATGCTCATTGATTTGCGAAACAATTGGCGTTATATCTTTGAAAGCAGAAATACTATTCAATATGTACAAACTTTCATTATAGTATTTGAGATACTTTTCTAACATTTCTTCGCTAGTGAAATCAAAAGGACTTATCACTTTGAATTTGTCTGGCATTTTGATAGAAACCACATTATGCACTTGCGAAGCTATAGAAACGGAACGGATAACATCTGCTCGGAGACGCATTAAGTCTGCCATTGCCACAGAGATTCCATTCACGTAAGAAGCGTGGTCTGAGAAGTAGAATTTTTCATTAACAGAAATAATAGAAGTAATAGCTTTTAAGCTTTCCTCAAAAACAGCATTTTTTTCTTGAGTGAGAGAATTCACCACACCGCTTAATCTTTTCAGTTCAGTTACCAGCTTTATTTCTTTTTCTTGGAATTGTTTAGTCGTATATGATTGCTTATGGTTATCAATTCCAATTTTAATTGCTTGCACAATCTCTGATTCAATAAATGGCTTTGGCAACGACATATAAGCACCACCTTCTGCCACTGCTGCCACTACATCTTTCACATCGTTATAGCCAACCAATAATATTCTTGTGGCTTGTGGGGCAAGCTTTGTAGCATGTTTCAAAAATTCACTTCCACGCATTTTAGGCATTACTTGATCCGCAATGATTACAGCTGGCTTAAAGCCAGTGGTCAAAGCACGCAAACCCTCCTCTGCTGAAATTGCAATTCTTGTTTCGTAGTGGTTTAAGAAAAATCTTTGAATATTCTTTAAAATGTTAATATCATCATCAACAACGAGTATTCCATATCGTTGGTTAGTATCCACTTGCACCTGCTTTGTTAGTTGCGTTATGTAATAGATTTGTAAGTTCTTTCAGTCTATTAGTTTTTATAAAGAATAATTGAGCTCTTTCGTTTGCCATTGCTACATATAAAGTCAATTCAACTTTTTTAAAAATACCTAATAATGCTGAAATATCAAAGTTATTTTTTTTGTAAGTGCTTGACACATCGCCAGTTTCAATTGCACTTATTAAGTTGCAAAGTTCAACCACTGAGCCGATTGGCAAATAATTATCAAGAATAAAGCCAAGTTTAGGGTTAGAATTATCAATAAATATTTGAATTTCTTCGGCGAAAACTTGTTCGTAATATATATCAATGTTAGCTTCTGCTAAAAGCAACAGAAAAGTATTAATTTCTTTGCATTTGCTGGCTTTCACCAAGCATATATTCTCTTTAGTGACTATAACCACATTTTTATCGCTACAATCATTATTGATAAGACTGCCTTTGCTCCGCAAATTGAAAGTATTTCGTATGCAGACATCAATACCGAGTTTCATAGCTGGAGCAATTGTGGCAGGGTGAAGCACCTTTGCCCCTAAAAATGCCGCTATCTTTATAGACTCATAATCAATTTCATTAATTAGATTTGCTTCAGCCACAATGCGTGGGTCTGAAGTAAGTATTCCGTCAACATCAGTCCAAATATTGATTTTTGCTGCACCGAGTGATGCACCAAAAATTGCAGCACTCCAATCGGAACCACCCCTTCCCAAATTAGTAATTTGCTTATTTTGATTGTTGGCAATAAAGCCCTGAGTAACGCATATTTTATTTTGCGAAAGTTCCTTTTGCAATTCCAGTTGATTAATCAGCGAATAATCAAGACCATCGAAAATCAAAAAGTCGGGTGCAAAAATTAGACTAGATTCTATCTTTAGTATGTTTACTAAATATGAATGGAATATGTAAGTTGAAAGTATTTCGCCTTTTGCTAGAATTCTATTTTCCACTGAAACTTGCTTTTCTCCAAGCAGATTAATTCCCTTTGCAAAAGTTCTCAAATCGTTAGCTACTTCTTTGATTTGATTCTCCACTTGCATTTTGATTGCCAACTCATTTGCCAAAATCAAATGAAAATCCTCTATTTCATCTATAAGTTTTAAAGCTAAGTTCAAGTTTCCCAACGAATTATCTGCGATTTGCATCAACTTATTCGTTATGCCAGAGCAAGCCGATAACACAGCCAATGAATTGGATTCATTCAATAGAATTTCTGCCACCTGCTTTATTGCCGAGCTTGTGCCAACAGAAGTTCCGCCAAATTTATTTACGTTAAATTTTACTTTATTCAACCATTTCTCAAATTAAATTTCATTAAGAAATAACCGAAAACACCTGCCAATAATGATGCTGCAAATATAGAAATTTTAGAGAACTGTTCTTCGATTGACCCAACTTCAAATGATAAGTTCGATACAAATAGCGACATTGTGAAACCGATACCGCATAGCATACTGACAGCAAATATTTTTTGCAAGCTAATATTCTCAGGTAAACTAGCTAATTTAAACTTAAGAGATAGCCAAACAAAAAGTGAAATTCCAATTGGCTTGCCAATAAAAAGACCAAAGAATATTCCCAAAGAAACTGGATTCAGTATTGTATCTAAGTTTATATTTGTCAGACGTATACCAGCATTTGAAAACGCAAATAAAGGCATAATCAAAAAAGCAACATACCCCCCCAATGAATGTTCAATACGAACTAAAGGAGAAGCCGAAATTTTTACCAAATCTCTTTTGCTTGAGCTATTTACAGGCACAAACATTGCAGTAATTATACCGCCAATAGTGGCATGAATACCGCTTGGAATCATTGCCAACCAAAGGAACAAGCCCAAGACAACATAAACCAATGGGTTTTGTAGATTTAGTCTGTTTGCAATAAAAAGGAAAATAATAATAACTAAACAAAAAGCTAGTGCTGTTATGTTTATTGCAGATGTATAGAATATGGCAATCACTAAAACTGCTGCCAAATCATCGGCAATAGCAAGTGCAGCGAGAAAGATTTTTATCCCTAATGGCACTTTATTGCCTAGCAATGCCAATGCTCCCAATGCGAAAGCAATATCTGTTGCCATTGGAATAGCCGCACCTTTTACACTTGGCAATCCAAAATTAAAACCATAATAAATCAATGCTGGCACAACCACTCCCCCAAAAGCGGCAATTATAGGCAAAGCAGCTTTTTTTACTGAACTCAATTCGCCAATTATTAATTCTCTTTTAATTTCTAGTCCCACTAAAAAGAAAAAGATGTCCATAAGTCCATCATTGATTAATTGGTGCATAGTCAAATCAAGTTTATAGCCAACAAAAGTGTAATGAAATTCCAAATGCCACAAACTCAAATATGATTCATAGAAGCTACTATTTGCCCAAAAAAGAGCAATAATTGTAACTAACATAAGAATAACACCACTAGCTGTAGCACTTTTGAAAAACTCATTAAATGACACAATTATTCTATTTCTTTTTTTTTGTTTTGTCAACTTATTATCCAATCGAGTATTCTATTAAAAAACCCCGAGAATCTTAACTTCCTCGGGGTCTTAAATTTAAAGCTAATGAACTAAATTATTAAAAATTAGTTCAAAAATTTATTCAGTCCATTATAGAAAAGTTCAGCACCTTTGTCGAAACCAGATCTATATTCAGCTTCAACTGCCATCTCACGAATTTTATTACCATAATTGATGTGGTGTTCTTCTTCCATGTGTTCATCGAAATAAATAGTTTCTTCGTTTGTGAAGCCATAGTGTTTCAATAAACCATCTTTTTTAGTTTCAGCCACTCCAGGTTGTTGAATTTCAAAAGCTTGAACAGCTCCCAAAAGCTCAGATGGTGTCATTTCGTCCAATGCAGAAATAATATCGCTCATTTTTGGGTATTCGTTAGCCACAGGCAATCTGTCGCTCCATTTGTGCCATAAAGCAATGTGTTCAAATTCTTCATTTACTATTTTTTCAGCCAAATCGCCTTTCGCACCAAATGCTTCATTGATTTTATTCCAATAAACTGGCATAAGTTCAATAAAATCAGCATAAGATTTGTGGTAAACAGAAAGCTGATCCATAGTAATATCGCCCATTGTCCATGCTTGGTAAAAAGGGTGATCTAATAGTTTGTGTTTCAATTCCATACTCTTTCCTTAGAATTATTCAAATTTTTGTTTGCAATATAACGATTTTACGAAAGAAATCCATTCTTGTTTTAAAAATAAATTTAAATTTTATTAAATTCAAATGATTTTTTGGGTAAAAACAACTTGAATTTTGTGCCTTTTCCTTCTTCACTTTCTACTTCAATCCTGCCATTATTAAGCTCTACATATTCTTTCACAAGAATTAACCCAAGCCCGGTGCCGATTTCATTTTCTGTTCCAGGATATGACTTATTTTTGCCAAGCTCAAAAAGAGTTTCTATTTTGCTTTGGTTCATTCCCATACCTGTATCGGCAATGCAAATTTCAATTTCTTCTGCCAGTATCTTGCTATTAATTGTAATACTTCCACCTTTTGGGGTGAATTTTGCTGCATTGGATAATAAGTTTCTAAATATAAGAGACAATGAATTTGAGTCTGCAATTACGAATAAATGAGCTGGCACATTATTTGCCAAACTAATATTTTTCAATTCTGTAGTAGTTGCAATATATTCTAAACTTTCTAAAACAAATTGTTTCAATTCCAATTCACGGATTTCTAAAGCAAACCTGTTCTCGTTGCTTGTATTTGCCCAAAGCAATAAATTTTCAAGTAAGTTATGAATGTTTTTATTGGATTTGCCCATTAATTCGAGAGACTCATAAATCTCTTCTTTATCCATTTCATCGTATGCACTTAGCATTAAATCAATAATGTTTTGCATTCCACCAACAGGACCACGTAAATCGTGAGAAATTATAGAGAAAAGTTTAGTTTTTGAATCAATTAGCTTTTCTAAAGTAGCTTCTCTTAATTTCAATTCATCGGAAAGCAGTTTTTTCTCTCTATATCTAACAAAGAAAATCAAAGCTAACAGTCCAACTAAAACTCCAATAAAAACAAAAAGCAATCTTAAATAATTATTTAACTGTTTTTCTTTCTCAAAATATTTAATTTTTGTATCTCTATTCTTCAATTCTATTTTGAATTTTTCTTCAGCCATTTTTGTTTGCATATTCTGGCTTATGTACTCTTCTGAATAGCTATGATATATTTTGTAATACTTTAATGCTTTACTCAAATCACCTTTTTGCTCATGAATTCTACCCAAAAACTCTGCTAGTTCTACATTTTCAATCTTATATTGGTGTAGTTCTGATAACTCAATAGCTTTAGTTGCCAATTCTATAGCTAATTCAAATTCGCCTGAAACTTCGGAAATCAACGCTCTATATTGCAAATTCTGAATTCTAGTCTGGGTCATACCCAATGAAGTGCAGTAGAGATATGCTTCCTGCAAAGAAGTCTTGGCTTCTCTATATTTTTTTTGGCTGAATTGTGCTTTACCGAGTGTGTTTAAAGCATTCCCAAGGTTGTATTTAGATTTGTTCTTTTTCGCAAATTTTACAGTTTCGGCAGCTAAGCTTTCGGCTTTGTCATAATGTTTGAAATCGAAAAAAGCTACTGATTGATAAAGAAGCGAAGTTGGAATTTGTATTAAGTCATTTTTTTCTTTAGCTATTGTATATGCAGAATCATGATATGCCAAAGCTTTACTTAAGTTCCCATTCCTTCTGTTGGTTATTCCTAAGTTGTTGTATAAAATCGTTCTGATAGTTTGATAATCTTTAACATAATTCTGATGCTTCTTAATTATAGCAAGTGCTTCTTCGTAGTTTTTTGTAGCTTGGTCTAACTGTTTTGCAGCAAAATTTATATTCCCAATATCGCTAAGACTATAAGCCATAGCACCCCATCTTTCGGCTTGTTTATTAAGCTCTAAGCATTTTGAATAGTTTTCATAAGCTTTGCTATAGTTCCCTTGCCCGAAGTAAACAACTCCAATTAAGTGGTAAGCATTTTGTTTTGCATTGTTATTATCAACTTTGTTTGCAAAATCTAATAATTCAAATGCGAAATTCAATGCTTTGATAGGATTGAAATTGATAGTTTCATAAATTAAATCCTTATAACTATAAAGAGTAATCGAATCAAACTTATTTTCGTGCTTCATTCTTTGGATAAGAATTTCCAAGCTATCACTTTTCTTTGAAGCAAACAATTGATTGCTAGGAAAGCTAAGCATAGCCAAGATAAATAGTGATATGTATAAATGTTTTATCTTCATATTTAAAGTATTTGGAGTTCGTCCTGAATATATTTTCTTAAAAATATTAGAAGTATTTAACTTAAATATAAGCATAAATTATAGATTTGCGATTAAATGTCATAAATTGTTGTTTAATTTAATGTAATTTTCTAAAAAGTTTTAAAAAATGAGAAAAGAATCCATAAGAAATGTAGCAATTATTGCTCACGTTGACCACGGCAAAACCACATTAGTAGATGGTATGCTTCAACAAAGCGGCACGTTCCGTGAAAATCAAGAAGTCGAAGATAGAGTAATGGACTCAGGCGATCTTGAAAAAGAGCGTGGTATAACCATCACTGCCAAAAACACTGCAATCCATTATAAAGGTGTAAAAATCAATATCATGGATACTCCAGGTCACGCTGATTTCGGTGGAGAAGTAGAACGTGGGTTGAATCTTGTTGACGGTGCTATCCTTTTGGTAGATGCCAGCGAAGGACCACTTCCTCAAACTAGATTCGTAGTGAAAAAAGCTTTAGCAAAAAATCTACCTATCATTTTAGTTATCAATAAAATTGACCGTTCTGATGCTCGCGTGCAAGAAGTTATTAATGAAGTTTATGACTTATTTATTGACTTAGATGCTAACGATGAACAAATTGAATTCCCAATTATTTACACAATTGCAAAAAATGGGTTAGCCTTCACTGATATTGGTACTGGTTTAGGTGTTGGCTCTGAAGATTTAACACCTCTTTTCGATACTATTCTTAGCTTTATACCTGGCCCTGATTGTGACGATGAAGCTGTGCCTCAATTCCTTATTACATCGCTTGATTACGACTCTTATGTTGGTCAAATTGCAATCGGTAGAATGATGAATGGCAAATTGCAAATGGGTAAAAACTTTGCTCTTGCTACAGAAGATGGAATTAAAAACAACATTCGCTTCACAGCACTATATACTTTTTCAGGTTTGGCTAAAAAGCCAGTTGATGAAGTTTATGCAGGGGATATTGTTGCAGTAGCCGGAATTGAAAACATCCAAATTGGTGACTCAATTACATCGCAAGAAAATCCAATGCCTTTGCCAAGGATAAAAGTAGATGAGCCAACTGTTTCTATGTTGTTCTATATCAATAATAGTCCTTACGCAGGTACTGAAGGTAAATTTGTTACTACAAGACACATTAAAGCTCGTTTGGAAAAAGAAATTCTTACAAACGTTTCTCTTAAAATAAAAACAACAGATAGAGCTGATGCTTTTGAAGTTTGCGGTAGAGGAGAGCTTCAGTTAGGAATTCTAATCGAAACTATGCGTAGAGAAGGTTATGAACTAATGGTTTCAAAACCACAAGTAATAACTAAAGAAGAAAATGGCAAGAAATTAGAACCAGTTGAAAAAGTATTTATTGATGTGCCAGATGAATTCGTTGGTGTGGCAACTGAAAAAATTATGTCTCGCAAAGGACGTATGGTCAATATGAACACTCAAGGGCACGGAAGAACTAACATTGAGTTTATAATTCCTGCTCGTGGATTGATTGGGTATAGAAGTAATTTCCTTACAGACACCAAAGGTTCTGGAATTATGAATACTCTTTCTGAGGGCTACGAACCATGGTTTGGAGTTATTCCTTCACGCCAATCGGGTGCATTAGTTTCTGATAGAGCTGGAAAAGTGAATCCTTATGCTTGCCAAGGTATGGTAGATCGTGGCGAACTTTTCGTTGAAATTGGTACTAAAGTTTATATGGGTATGCTTATTGGCGAACGTAATAAAACTGGTGATTTGAATGTAAACATTACAAAAGAGAAACAACTAACGAATATGCGTGCTTCTGGATCGGATAACACAGTTGTTTTACGTCCGCCTCGCCGTATGTCACTTGATAATTACATTGAATTCATTGCCGATGATGAACTTTTGGAAATCACTCCAGAATCTCTTCGTATGAGAAAAATGGAATTAGATCCTAACAATAGAAAAGACAGAACAAGAGTTTAAGAAATTAACTAAATTTGTTTTATAGTATAAGCTCCAATCTTAAGTGATTGGAGCTTTTTTTTGGGTTTATAAAACCAAAAAACCCCTGACTTGTATTGCTACAAAACCAAGGGCTTTTTGAGGTTTACCTATGAAAGTAAGCTTTTCAAACGCAGATAATTCTGACTTATTGCTTAATAACTGTAAATTATTACTTAGTTTTGATGTGTTTATTCAATTATATTTATTTTTTTTATTTTGCTAATTAAATATTTCAAAGTTAGCTATATGTTTATAGCTGATAAGCTTTAATTTAAAGAGGATATATTATGCAAATCAATGCTTCAAGCCCCGAAAATTATATTGTGCAACTGCCCGAAGAAAGGCAAGCACCAATGCAAATGTTGAGAAAAACAATTCTTGATAATCTGCCAGAGGGGTTTTCAGAGGGGATTGGATATGGAATGATTGGATATTTAGTGCCACTCACAATCTATCCAGCTGGTTACCATTGCGACCCAAAGCTTCCGCTTCCGTTTCTATCTATTGCTTCACAAAAAAATTTCATTGCTCTTTACCACATGGGAATTTTCGCCAGCCCCAGTTTATTAAACTGGTTTATAGAAGAATTTCCCAAACATAGCAAAAGCAAGTTGGATATGGGCAAAAGTTGCATTCGTTTCAAAAAGCCAGAACATATACCTTATGACTTAATAGCAGAACTTGTTCGAAAAATTAGTGTACAAAATTGGATTGAAACTTACGAGAGTAATTTTAAACCGAGCAAGAAGTGAGATAATTAATTAGTTGCCAAAGATTGTAAGTTTCTGAAAATAATCGTAATTTGCTTTTTTATAATTGAATTGAAACTTATTTTCAAATGGAACTTCCGTGAAAAAATCATTTAATTTCTTAATCCTATTGCTTTTTGCAATCATTTTCTCCGATTTGTACTCACAAATACAAGAAAGCCAAGCAAATAAGGAAGATTTTAAAACTACTAAAGAATACTACGAAAACTTAATTAAAGATGATGCTCCGAACGATAAAGAAGTAAACAATTGGATAAAGCGATGGCTTTGGCGAAATAGAGATGGCTTTATGCCAATTCAAAACGATGAAGACTTTATTAGAACTGCTAATAGCAAATCAAATCAAAATCAAGCACAAAAAGGATGGTCTCCATTGGGGCCAATAAATTTCCCGCCTAGTTTCGACCCATATTCTGGACACGGAATTGGACGAATTAATTGTATTGCTTTTCATCCGACAAATAAGGATATTATATATGTTGGTGCTGCCTCTGGTGGAGTTTGGAAAACAGAAAATTACGGCAAAAACTGGAGACCGCTGACTGACGATTTGGCTTCTATTACTGTCAGCCACATTGCTATTGACCCCGTAATTCCATCATTAGTATATTTTGCTTCTGGCGATTACGATGGAAATACAGGTCCTTTTCTTGGAATATTCAAATCTAATGATAGCGGAGAGAATTGGACTCAAACTTCTTTAAATAAAAATGAAAAATTCAAAAACTCACGCTTGAAAAAGATAATAATAAATCCTAAAAATACTAAAGAAATTCTTACTTTTGGGTTCAATGGTGTATGGAAATCAACAGATGCTGGGATGACATGGGTTCATAATGAAACTAATTATGTGCAAGATGCAGCAATTGCAGAAAATGGCACAAATGAAGTTTATTTAATTGGAAGACTAAATGACTCTAACCCAACTGGAATAAAAAAATCAATAGATTTTGGGACTACTTGGGATACTTTAATCACTGTTTTAGCAGAAAATGCAAGTCAAGTTTCCAGATATGCAATTACAATTTCCAAAGTTGACCCTAACTATCTTTATGTAGTGTCAGCTAGTAATAATGGCGGATTCAATAGCTTTTATAATTCAAAAGATGCTGGGAAATCTTGGACAAAAGTTAGTTCTTTTGAAAAAACAGAAAACATTCTTGGCTTTTATGGCGGTGGATCAGACGATAAATCAGGACAAGGATCATATAATTTAGTACTTATAGCAGACCCAAAAGATAAGAACAAAGTACATTTTGGCGGGACAAATATTTGGACTACAAATAATGCAGGTGCAAACTGGGAATTAGTTAGTTATTGGGTGAACTGCTTTGGGAAAAGTATTCATGCAGACCACCACTACGCATCATATAATCCGCTTGACAGCCAAATCTATTTCGCTAATGACGGTGGGATTTACCGCACAAAAGAAATATTACCTGGCTCTAAAAAATGGATGGATTCAGTTGATAAATTCTACGGAGAGCCATTGCCAAACGTTTCCAGTCATAAATTTCCAACTGTATGGGAAAATATATCCGATGGGCTTGCTATCACTCAATTCTATAAACTTGGTTTGAGTAAAAATAATCCAAATTATGTTACTGCTGGATCACAGGATAACTCTTGTTTCTATTTTAATTCCGATAGTTGGTCTAATTATATCACCAACTGGGACGGAATGAGTACACTCATAGACCATGATGACCCGAAAGTGATTTATGGTATTTGGCAAGGTGGTGGGCTTTGTCGCTCCGACGATGGTGGCAAGAAAATGTACAACTATTTAACAGACACACTACAAGAGAAACTTGGGGAAAATGGCTTATGGGTAACCCCAATAGATATGAATCCAATTGATAGCAAAACATTAATTATTGGATTGAGAAATCTTTGGCAATCGAAAGATAAAGGTGATACTTGGAGAAAACTAACAGACTATCCAAAGATGTATAATGCAGACACTACTCGTGTTGTATATCCTGGGAATATTGACATAGTAAAATATTCATACTCCGATTCGCTTTATTTTTCAATTAGCAGCTATAAATCAAATATTAGAGATACCGCTAATAAAAAAGATTCAATCACAAAATATGGATTTTGGATTACAAAAGATGGTGGGGAAAATTGGTTGAATATCGAAAATATTCCCGATTTAAACTTTGATAAAAGAATACAATCAATCGAATATGACAAACTTAATCCAAATGTGATGTGGGCGGTAGTAAACAATAAATTATATAACACAACATCTGGCGGTGCAAGTTGGACTGAAGCATCAAAAACAATTTCTAATTCTGGTTATATTACTGATATAGCACAATTTCAGAAAAGTGCATACCACACAATATTTGCTGCCACCAAGAAAGGTGTTTTCTACACAAATGACACAATGTCCAATTGGGAGCTATACAATTTGAATTTGCCAAATGTGGAAGTTTCAGATATTAAAATTCAAGAGCTTAGCAATAAACTTTACGTTTCTACTTATGGCAGAGGAATTTGGCAAACAGATATCACAGATGAAATAAATAGCGTTGAAAGCAAAGATAAAAGTGATTATACTTTCCAAGTTTCACCAAATCCATCGAACGGAAGTTTCGCTATTAATTTCAAATCAGAAATTAATTTATCTCAAGAAACTGAACTTATGCTGCTTGATGTGCTTGGCAGAAAAATCTGGTCGGGCAAAGTACAAAACGATGGCAAAGAAATAAACCAAAACCTGAATATAAATTTGGAAAACGGAGTTTATTATTTGAGATTGATAAGCAATGGAAAAGAATTTGCGAAGAAAATTATGATTAAGAAGTAAGCAACAAACACTTAAAATAATACAAATAAGCCCAGTTCTATGTAAAAAGAGCTGGGCTATATTTTTATTTGATTTCGTTTAGCAATCTTTTGATTAGCTCGTCTGTTGTGATGTTCTCAGCTTCAGCATTGAAATTATTGACTATCCTATGTCGAAGCACTGGCAATGCTACAGCTTTCACATCTTCAATATCGGGAGTGAATCTGCCGTGTAAAGCTGCACGAGATTTCGCACCCAAAATTAAATATTGTGAAGCTCTTGGCCCTGCTCCATAGCTAATGTAATCCTTCACTGTTTTAGAATCCGATTGCTCAGGTCGAGTAGCACGTACTAATTTTACAGCAAAACTAACCACATTATCCGAAACTGGCACTCTGCGGACTAAGTCTTGATATTTAATAATTTCGCTACCATTAATAATTTTGTCTAATTTAGCTTTGGTTTGCACAGTAGTGGTTTTCACTATTTCAAGCTCTTCAGCCAAGCTAGGGTAATCCAAGAAAATATTAAACATAAATCTATCCAATTGTGCTTCTGGAAGAGGATATGTACCTTCTTGTTCAATAGGGTTTTGAGTGGCAAGCACAAAGAATGGCTCTTCCAACTTATAAGTTGTGCCAGCAGTTGTTACTTCGTGTTCCTGCATAGCCTCAAGCAAAGCCGCCTGAGTTTTTGGTGGAGTACGGTTCACCTCGTCCGCCAATACTATGTTGGCAAATATTGGACCTTTTATAAAACGGAAATTCTTTTTACCTGTTCCTATTTCGTCCTCAATCACTTCGCTACCCGTAATATCTCCAGGCATCAAATCGGGGGTGAATTGAATTCTAGAGAAATTCAAGTCCATTGCATCGGAAAGCGATTTAATCAGCAAAGTTTTTGCTAAGCCAGGCACTCCCACAAGCAGTATATGTCCTTTTGCGAAAAGTGAAATCAAAAGCTCATCTATCACTTGGTCTTGTCCAACGATGGCTTTTGCCAGCTCTTGTTTGATTTTTTTAATTCTAAGTTCTAATTCTTTTACTAGTTCTGTATCGTTCATTTTTGGTTTTGTATAGTTTTCTTTTTGCAATATATGTAATTGTGTTTAGTATCTTTACGAATAAGTATCCTATTTAGTTGCTTTTTTTTCTTTGAAAGCCGTTTGCTTTAGCAAATTTTTCATTCAATTGGATAATTGGGGTTGGTTTACAACTAGATAACACAGGGGAAAAGAAATAGAATTCTCTCAAAAATTGCTAAAGTTTGAAAAGGAAATTGCCGAAAATAAAAGTAATCTAAAATGTGCAAGGATGCAGTTTGAATTAGGGATGATTTTTTTAGCGAAAGCTATATCTTCACTACATTTATTGAAGCAATTGCAATATAAATTGAACTAAATTTATTCAAACTGCTATGATAAACCGTATATTCAACAAAGAAAATCTTAAAGTCAAGCTATTTGTGCTTAGCTTTGCTCTCCTGACTACACTTTTCTATGTACTAACTGGAATTGGTTATTTAAACAAAGTATCAATGTTTTTTGCAAAACTAAGCGTGTTTAATGCCAAATGGTTTCTGACTCCAATTTATAAAAGTATAATCACCCAAGGAAACACTATAATCTTGGAAAATTACAGAGTAAACGTAAACGCTGGCTGCGATGGCTCTGAAATAATTGCAATTTTTCTTATTGCTGTTTTGACTTTCCCCTCAAAGTTTACAAAAAAAATACCCGCTTTATTAATTGGTACAATAGTTCTTTATATATTGAACTTAGCACGAATAATGGCACTTTTTGCAATTGGATATCATTTCAACGAATATATGGATACTTTCCATAATAATATATTTCCGTTAGTCTTAGTATTAGTTGAATTTGCTATGTGGTTTGCTTGGGTACAGTGGGCAAACAAACCTAAATTGGAGCTAGCTCAATGATTTCAAAAGTAATAACGAAAACAAGACTTGAGCAATTCAGTATTTTTCTTGCAACAATTACAATAATTGGATTATTGGGGTATTTTGCAGAGGACACAATCGGAAATATTATAGCTGCAATTGGCAATTTATTTATAGGTCTATCAAGCAGTTTATCGCATTTGAAATTCTTTTATGAAAATCACAATTTAATACTCTTTTTCAAGTATGAAAATCTATTAAACCCAAATCCACAATTCAGCTTTGTTATTAGCGAAGTGCAAACTCATTTCATATTCCCAAATGTTATGTTTTTAGCTTTAATTATTGCAACTAAACTGAAACTAAAAAAGAAAACAATAATAGCAGCAAAAGGTATAGTATTAATCAATCTATTCTTTGCATTTAAAATATTGGTCTTGGCGGCGCAAAATGCCTATAAAGAAGTGCTATTCGATAGCAATGGCAACTTGCTTGAAATTATTAATGGCAAAAGCATAATGTTCACTATTTTCGATTTAGCAAACAATGTGCTGAATAAATACGGCAGCATAGGCATCAGACCATTGCTAGTGTTAGTAGTATGGGCATTCCTCTGCTTCAAATTCGACGAAATAAAAACAAGTTTTAGCAATAATTTTAGTGGTGTTTAAGAAGAATAGTTATGTTGTCATTGTTTGGTGTAATCGAATTTTGTCATCGTGAGCTTGCAAACTCTGTTTAATTTGATCAAGACCAAGTCTCTCTCAAATCCTGCCACTCTTTATTTTCAGTTTCTATAATAGCAATTTTCTTAGCTCTGGCTATTCCTTTAAACTGTTTTTCTCTATTTAAAGCAGATTCAATATCGCCTAGTCTTCCATAATATTTTGCTTGATCTAACAGTCCAACCGAATCCTTCGTAAGCTCAGGGTGACAGCACAAATTTTATTTGAGCAATCACACCCAATCAAAGCCAGTGTATTTTCTTAATGGTTCTGGTATGTGTAGTTTCTCGCCATCGAAATATTGCTCTATTATTGCAACCATTATTCGTGGAGTTGCAAGCCCGCTACCGTTTAGTGTATGCACAAATTCTGGTTTGGAATTCGCATCTGGTTTGAAACGTATGTTTGCTCTGCGTGCTTGAAAATCTGTAAAGTTTGAGCAACTCGATACCTCCAACCATTTTTCTTCGCCTTGCGACCAAACTTCCAAATCATAAGTTTTCGCTGAAGCAAAACTAGTGTCGCCTGTGCAAAGCAGCAATAGTCTATAAGGTAAGTTCAAATCTTGCAAAATTCTTTCTGCATCCAAAACCAATAATTCTAATTCATTGAAGGATTCGCTTGGGCGGACAAATTGTACCATTTCCACTTTATTGAATTGATGCACTCGCAAAAGCCCACGTACTTCTTTTCCATAGCCTCCAGCTTCCCTGCGGAAACAAGGAGAATAGCCACAAAGCTTTATATTCAAATCATCGTTGCGAAGCACTTCGCCATTGTAATAATTTGTGAGTGTTACCTCCGCTGTGGGAATGAGATATAGGTCGTCCTCTTGGCAATAGTACATATCTTCAGCCATTTTGGGCAATTGACCTGTGCCACGCATTGAGTTTTCATTTGCCACAAATGGAGTCATCATCTCACGGTAGCCATTTTTTTCAGTGTGAGTATCCAAAAAATAGTTAATCAAAGCACGTTCCAAGCGTGCACCTTTGCCAGTATAGAAGTGGAAACCAGCTCCTGTTACTTTGGCACCTCGTTCGAAATCAACAATTCCGAGTTTTGTTGCAATATCTATGTGGTTCATTCCATGCTTCGATTTAACAATTTCTCCATTGCAACGAACTTCCACATTGTGGTTCTCATTTTTGCCAATTGGCACACTCGCATCAGCAATATTTGGCACTTTCAAGAGTTCAGTTTCAATTGCCGATTCTACATTCTTTAATTCATCGTCCAACAACTTGATTCTATCCGAAACCAGTTTCATCTCAGAAATTTTATCGTCTGCATTTTGCTTAACTTTTTTCAAATCGGCTATCTCCTTAGTGGCAGAGTTGCGTTCAGCTTTTAGCTTCTCCACTTCATTGATAATAGCACGGCGGCGCTCATCGCCAGTGACAATAGCAGTCACATCAGCCGAGGCATTCTTATTAGCAGTATTAGTAGCAACAATTTCAGCATTTTCACGAACAAATTTCAAGTCGAGCACAAAGCACCTTCAAAGATTTAGATAGAATTAAGAAATAATGGCAAACGAGCCACTACAAAAATACGAGAAAATTTGAGAAAGTGGTAATGGGAGTTTTTGGGCAAATAGGTTCATTCGCTTAATTACTTTACTTTTACAATCTTTTAAATAATTTTAATCTCAAATAAGCCCCTACTCTCTGAAATTCTTTTTGCCTTTTGGCAATAGAATTGCTTTTCGGAATGGTACTAATAGCTATCCCCAGAAAGTATTGGGTATGAATTCATCTACACCAATTTCTTTTGGTGGCCTTCTGTCAGGACTGTAGAATGTGCCAAATATTTGATCCCAAACTACCAAGTTTTCTCCATAGTTTGTATGACCTTCGTGGAAGTCATTTTCCAATATTTCCATTGAGTGATGCCAGCGATGCAAAAGTGGCGTATTGAATATATAATTCAAAAGTCCACCCTTCATTTCTATATTGCAATGGGTGAGAAGTCCAAAAAATGCAGTAATGCCAGAGCAATAAATAAATATATTAGCTGGCACACCAATTACAAACATTAGCGGAAGGCTCATTGCTAAAGAAAATAATGTGTTCAGAAAAGTATTGCTAAGGGCCAATTTACCAAATTTCTCAAAAATCACCTTGCAAATAATTATTTGCAAAAATAATATGCAATTGTAAAGTTTTGGTTAAGAGTGGATAATTATTTGTAAATTCTTGCAAGTTATAATTAAGAAAAATTAGTTTTGAACTTAATTCAAAAAATCGTTAATTTTGTCTTTATCTTTCTGCAATCAAAGTATTTGCTCAATAATTCGGAGTCCAATTATGAAACTTTTAGTGAAGTTATTTCTTGTCATTTCTTTGTTCAGTTTTATAAATAGTTGCAAAGATAATGCAACCAATCCTACAGCTAGTGGCTTCAAAGGTTATATCTATTATTCCACAGGTACTGGTGGAACAAGTAGAGTAAATGTGAGTACTCAAATTATAGAAAATTTAATTTTTAATACACGTTTTCCTGATATAACTGCAAATGGAGAAATTTTAGCAATAGAACCGATTCCCCTTCGATTAATAATCACAGATCTGACAGGTGCTAATAGAAAATTAATTTTAGAAGGATCTGGAAACAATGATCCTATTCACAGAAAGTGGATGTACTACCCAAGAATATCATACAACCAAAAATATATTGCTTATTGTGGAGGTATCAATGCTAGAGTAACATATGTAATAGATGCAATTACAGGAGATTTAGTAGCTACAATTGGCAATGAAAATACATATCAGCCAATGTATCGCCCAAGTTGGGCTCCCGATGGTTCACTATATCTAATGGGGTACAACAATTCTCAGAATAATGGCATTTACAAAGTTTCTTCCGATTTTAAAACAATAACTCGTGTTGATGATCCAAAATTTACTAATGTTGCTTATCCATCTGTTAGTCCCGATGGCAAATCTATAGCATTTATTAGAGATTTCAAACTCTGGACTATGGGAATTGATGGTACAAATCCAAAACAGCTTTATGTAGAGGGATTAACATTTTATATTCCTACTTGGTCTCCAGATAGCAAGTATATAGCAGCAGTTAGCAGTGGTAGTGGAGCATTTGCTTACATTTTTGACTTAGCGAATAATACATTCACAAAATTAAAAACAATAGAAGGTTTAGATATTAATGACCAATTGTGTTGGGTGTATTAATTAATTTTGAAGTTTGTCTTTTTCTTTCAGCAATCAAAGTATTTGTTCAATAATTCGGAGTCCAATTATGAAACTTTTAGTGAAGTTATTTCTTATCATTTTTTTGTTCAGTTTTATAAATAGTTGCAAAGATAATGCAACCAATCCTACAGTTAGTGGCTTCAAAGGGTATATCTATTATTCCACTGCCTCTTCAATTTATCGAATAAATATGAGTACTCAATTAAGTGAAAAATTGTTTACTAATGCACGATATCCAGATATTACTGCAAAAGGTGAAATTTTAGTACAAGAGACTTACCAACTAAGGTTAATACTAACAGATTTGACAGGTGCCAATAGAAAATCTATAATGGAGGGTACTGATTACAAAGGCCCTATTCACAGAAGAGGAATGGACCACCCAAGAATATCTTACAATCAAAAATATATTGCTTACGATGGTGGAAGCGTCTATAATCCAGTAACTTATGTGATTGATGCTGTTACTGGAACTTTGGTAGCTACTATCGGAGATTACAATGCGAATAATCCATTGTATCAACCAAGTTGGGCTCCCGATGGTTCACTTTATGTTATGGGTTGGACTTCTATGAATAATGGCATTTATAAAGTTTCTTCCGATTTTAAAACTGTTACTCGAGTTGACCCAAATTTTACTAATGTTGCTTATCCATCTGTTAGCCCCGATGGCAAATCTATAGCTTTTGTGCGAGATGGTCAAGTATGGACTATGGGAATTGACGGTACAAATCCAAAACAGTTTTACTTAAGTACAGAAACTTTTTATAATCCTACTTGGTCACCTGATAGTAAATATATTGTAGCTACTGGCAAATGGTCTGCATTTATTTTTGACATAGCTAAAAATACATACACTGAACTATCTAAAGCAGGTTATATCTCACCAGACGACCAATTGTGTTGGGTATATTAATTTCTTGTTTGCAGATATTAATCTTTTATATAAAAACAAAAGAGCCGCAATATTAAATTGTGGCTCTTTTAATATATACGGCTTTCTAAATGCAATTTCGAGCAGTTTTTAATACTAACACCTTAGTTGCTTTATCTAATTGAGTTTGTATTATTTTGCTTTTATTAAATTCAAAATTTTACTGTATAATAATTTATCATCAATTGGTTTTGAAATATAATCGTTCATTCCTACGGCTTTGCACCTATCCACATCTGCTGTGGTTACATCGGCAGTTAGCGCAATAATTGGAGTTTTTAGTTTTAAATTATTGCGTATAAATTCCGTTGCTTCAAATCCATTCATTATAGGCATTTGCAAATCCATCAAAATAATATCGTAGCTATTGGTTTTTAGTTTTTCGACAGCTATTTCTCCATTATCTGCCATATCCCATGTGAATTTGAAATCATCCAAAATAGTCCTCAGCAATAATTGATTGAGCTTGACATCTTCAACTATCAATACTTTTATGGGATTAATTTCATTTTTATACTGTTTGTCTTCATTTTCTATTACTATTACAGCATTAGTTTTTTGAAAACTTAAAGTGAAACTAAAGGTTGAACCTTCATCTTCTTTGCTTCTTACTAAAATAGTTCCACCCTGTTTTTCTACCAATTGTTTTACTATTGCAAGTCCTAAACCTGTCCCACCATATAGGCTTGAAGTGATAGCGTGAGCTTGTTCAAAGTTTTCAAAAATTGATGTAATTTTATTTTGAGGTATTCCTATTCCTGTATCTGAAATACTAATTTCAATTTTTACTTTTTCTTTTTCTTCTTTAAGCAATTTAATTATTACAGTAATTTTCCCTTTCTCAGTAAATTTTATTGCATTGCTTAATAGGTTAATAAGTATTTGATGCAAACGAATAGAATCGCCCAATACTACTTCGGGTATTTTGGAATCAAATTCCTTTACTAATTCTAAATTTTTTTCTTGCATTTTTATTTCAAACAAATGAAGAATGGTAGTGATAGAATTTGATATTTTAAATGGTGAATTGGTAAATATCATTTTCCCTGCATCTACTTTTGCTAAATCAAGTATGTCGTTTATGAGAACGATTAATGTATCTCCACTTGTTTTTATAGCTTGCAAATATTCATTTTGCTTTTCAGTCAAATCTGTTTTGCTTAAAACTTTGGTAAAGCCAATTATCGCATTCATTGGAGTGCGAATTTCATGACTCATATTCGATAAAAATTGCTGCTTTATCTTAACAGCATTCTCCGCTATTTCTGTGGCAGATTCTGCTTTGATTAACGCTTTTGACATTTCTTCATCAATCAGCTTTTGATTTGAAATATCCATTAGTACAATTAAATTGAAATCGGCTTTTATTCGACTCGCTTTGAATTTTGAAAATTTAGTTACACCGTTTTTTGCAATATATTCAAATTCACCACTTTCTTTGCCTTTTCTCATATATTCTTCATAACGCTTGGCAGCTCCGTTTTGTTTAGTTGTTTGCAAATCGCCCACATTCATTTGCAATAATTCATCAACCGTATAACCAAAAAGTTCACTTGCTGCTTCGTTAGCAGATAGATAATTGCCTTTATCATCGGAAACCAAAACTGCCGCAAGGCTGTTATCAAAAATAGATTTAAATATTTCTTCACTTGCTCTTAATTTTTCCTCTGCTTCTTTGTTTTTGGTAATATCCATACTAATGCCAGTTAGCGTATGAGCTGTGCCAAAATCATCATAATAATACTGCCCAGTTGATTTTATCCAAACTATTGCCCCATCATTTGCTCGAGTAATTCTGTAATCAACATCATAAATGCTATTAGCAACCTTTGATTCTTCAATTCTTTGAAAAGCCAATTCTTTATCTTCTGGAAATATAACTTTATGCCAGTCTTCATAAGTTAAATTTTCACGATTTTCATCAAAGCCCCACAATTCTTTATGCAGGTTACTCCATTCTAATTTTTGTGTTTTAATGTCTAAAGACCAAATGCCTACTTTTGCAGAATCAGTTGCCAATTTTAATTGACTTGCCAATTTTTTTTGTACCTTTTCGCTTGATTCAATTTGTTTTCGGGCTTCTTCCTGCTCCGCGTAGGATATATTAAGTTGTTCCTGCTTATCGAGAAATTCTTGATTTACTATAATAAGTTCTTCATTGGTGGATTGCAGTTCCTCTTGCGAAGTTTCTAATTCTTCGTTCAAACTTTGCATTTCCTCGTTGCTGCTTTGCAATTCTTCGTTGGCGGATTGCAGTTCTTCATTGGCAGCTTCCATATCTTCGGTAATGGATCGCATATCTTCACGTGTTTGCGAAAGTTCCTTTTCCAATTGAATAATTATTTTTTGTGTTTCTAATAGTTTTCGTGAAGAAGAATTTTTTTCATCAACAACAAAAGAAATTATTTTTTCCTCAAATCGAATTAAGTAATACGGCTCTATGGTATCAGTGAGCGGAATAATTTCTACCGTAACCAAAGTTTGTTTTTCATTTGCCTTTACTGGAATATTTTCTTTGGTAATTGTTGACTTTTCCTTCATTGCTTTATGAACAACATTACGCAATTCAAATGCTAATCCTTCACGAGCCATTTTGATAAGGTTGTGGGTGGGTTTGCCTTGTGGTACTTGAAGAAAAGGTGTAATGTCGCCGTGAATATGTACTATGTCCATTTGTTCATTCACTACAACACTTGCAGGGGATTTTAATATCATTATTTCTTCTGCACTTCTTCTGAAATCGGCGTGAACGTTTTCATTTTTGGCAAATGGTTTACCTGTCTGACTTGCATATAGGTTTTTTTTAGTTGAAGTTTCTTCTTCACCTTCTTTTAAAACGTGCATGAACCGCCCTGGCAATGCCGTTCGTGAATATATTTTATCGGATTTGGAAACTTGCGTAAATAAATCAGACGATGCTCCAGTGGTTTCCGATTTCCCGAGTAATAGGAAACCGTTTTCTTTGAGTGCATAATGAAAAGTGGTAAATACTTTCTTTTGCAAAAAATTATCCATATAGATAAGCACATTTCGACAAGTAATTAAATCAATTTTGGCAAATGGTGGATCTTTCAAAAAATTATGCGGAGTAAATACACACATATCACGAATTAGTTTACTTACTTCGTAACCGCCATTAATTTTTATAAAATAATTTTTTATTTGAATTTCAGAAAGTTTTTCTACATCGGCTATGGTATAAAAAGCCGTGCGTGCTTTCTTTATAGCTTTTTCTGAAATATCGGAAGCAAAGATTTGGATTTTCGTTCTCTCTATTTTTAAGAGTGACAGAGCAAGATATTCGTGCAGACAAATCGCTATTGAATAAGCTTCTTCACCTGTGGAACATCCAGCAATCCAAATACGAATAGTTTCATCAGAATTCTTATTTTTAACAATAGCAGGGAAAACTGTTTCGGCTAATGCATAAAAAGTTTTCGGGTCACGAAAAAAAGAAGTAACAGGAATTAGTACATCTTGAAAAAGAGCATCCTGCTCTGCTTTATCAATACGTAGATATTTTAAGTAATCGAAAAGGTTTTTCTTTTTTAAAATGGCGATTCTGCGTGCAATACGTCTATGAAATGTCGGCTGTTTATAGTAGGTAAAATCAACTCCACTTCGCTGACGAAGCAACAAAAGAATTTGTTTGTAAATATAATCCTCGTCTTTTGGAATTTCTTCTGCTTCTTTGAAGAAATGATTAGATTCGTAGGAATTACAAATTTGCAAAAGGTGAGCTGGAATGTCTTCAGGAGATAAAACAAAATCAACTACACCTGCTTTAATAGCACTTTGCGGCATGCTATCGTAGGTAGAGGACTCTGAATCCTGCACAATGCTTATACCACCATTTTCTTTGATGGCTTTTAAGCCGAGTGTACCATCGCTGCCAGTTCCTGATAGCACAACACCTACTGCAAACTCTTTGTGCACTTCGGCAAGTGACTTAAAAAAAATATCAATGCATAGATTTAGAATATTTTTGTCACGAGTTGTAAGTTGCAACACACCATCAGTTGAAGTAAGAATTTTATTAGAAGGAATAATATAGATATGATCGGGTGCAAGATGAATGTCGTCGGTAATTTCATGCACAGGAATTTTTGTAACCCGTTGTAAAATTTCTGGCAAAACACTTTCGTGCGTTGGGTCAAGATGCTGAACCACAACATAAGCCATCCCAGAATTTTCGGATATCACTGTGAGTAATCGTTTGAAGGCATCAAGTCCTCCTGCACTAGCACCAATGCCAACTATAGGGAAGTTCTGTACTGTGGCAGGTGGTGGTGTTTTAGGTTTGTTTTTATTTGGTGCAGCCATTTTATTCTTCTATTTGTCAATTTTTAGAAAAGGGTGCTAAACATTAGCTATGTTTTGACTTAGTCTATTTAAGTATTGTTATGTAAAACAATATCAACAAACCAGCTGCAATATACCATAATTATTCTATAAAATTGCTATATAGCGATTATAGAACACAAAATAAAAGTAAAATTAGATTTTTCATTAATGACTTTACTGAATCTAATGTAGAACAAAATTGTAAGTTCTTCTAGTTAGTTTATAGTGGAATGATAGCAAAGACCAAAAAAAAATCCCTACTATCTTTTCGATTGTAGGGATTTTCTAATTTTGAGCTGTACTATTTGCTTACGAGCAGCCGCTTGTTGTTCCGCAGTCGTCGCAAACTGTGCAACTTCCGTTCCTTTTCACTCGCATTGAGTTGCAATTGCTACATTGTTCGCCAGTATAGCCAAGTGCTGTTGCTCCTGCTTTAGTAGTTACTTTAGTTGCCGACATTGAGGCAGCTGTTGCAGTAGTAGTTGTAGATGAAATTTCAAGTCCTACCATAGTAGCTATTATATCTTTCTCATCTTTTTGGTTGAATTGTGATTCTGGATTTTGAAATGAAATCACTTCTTCCGCTTGGTTTAGCTTTTTCACTTGCGAAAGATTGCTAAGCTCTGGCGAACCCGTGTTGATTTCATCAATAGCTGGCACATGAACAAAGTCTTTTCTTCCTAAGTAATCATAGCCCAAAGTGCGGAAAACATAATCCAAAATTGACGTTGAGTTTTTAATTGACTCGTGTCCGTCCACTACTCCCGCTGGTTCGAAGCGAGTGAAAGTGAATGAATCCACTAATTCTTCCAATGGCACCCCATATTGCAATGCTTTAGAAGCCAATATAGCGAAGCTATTCAGCAATCCACGGAAAGCTGCTCCTTCTTTATACATATCCATAAAGATTTCGCCTAAAGTTCCATCTTCGTATTCACCAGTTCTAAGGTATAATTTGTGTCCGCCAATGCTAGCTTCTCTAATAATACCAGTGCGTTTCGGTGGCAGTTTATAGCGTGTAGCTTTTTTCAATTCTAATTTTTCAGCAATTACTTTTTGAACTTCTTTTGGCCCTTGAGTTTCATCTAATGTGTTCTCATCTCCAAGCATTACGATTTCGTTCAATCCATCGTAGTTTGCAGAGTTCAATGGTTGCGATAATTTAGAGCCATCTCTATAAAGAGCAATAGCTTTCACCATAGATTTCCAAGATTCCATATACACATCGCCAATTTCAGCGACAGTGGCATGAGCTGGCATATTCACAGTTTTAGAAATTGCACCGCTTATGAATGGCTGTGCAGCAGCCATAATACGAACGTGAGCCATGTGTGCTATATAACGAGTTCCACGTTTGCCACATTTGTTTGCTGTATCGAAAATTGGTAATTCCTCTTCTTTCAAGTGTGGAGCACCTTCTATCATCATAGTACCGCAAACGAAATCATTTGCTGCTTCGATATCCGATGCACTATAGCCAAGTCCAGTCAATAAATCGTAATGTTCGTCCACTAATTGAGCTTCTGTAATGCCTAAGCTTTTCAAGAAGTCTTCGCCAAGAGTCCATTTATTGAACACAAAACGAATATCGAAAGCATCGTCCAAACCTTTTTCGATGTTTTCAATTTTCTCGTCAGTAAATCCAATCGCTTTCAAACTTGCTTTATTGATTGCTGGGCAACCTTGCAATGTTCCGTGTCCTTTAGAGTATTTTTCAATATCTTCAATTTGCGATTCTGAATAGCCCAATTTAGTTAGAGCTTTTCTCACAGATTGATTAACGATTTTGAAATATCCACCACCAGATAATTTTTTATATTTAATAATAGCGAAGTCTGGCTCGATACCAGTAGTATCGCAATCCATTACTAAGCCAATTGTACCAGTTGGAGCAATTACAGTTGTTTGTGCATTGCGGTATCCATAGCGAGAGCCAAACTCTACTGCCGAATCCCAAACTTGTTTTGCAGCAGTAACTAAATTCGCTGGAGCAAAATTCTCATTAATTCCCATTGGGCGAATTGTCAAACCTTCATATTCCGAAGGGCTTGAATTATAAGCAGCTCTTCTATGGTTACGCATAACACGTAGCATATCTTTAGCATTTTTTTCATAGCCAGCAAAAGCACCAAGCTCTTTCGCCATTTCAGCCGAAGTTTCATAAGATTTCCCAGTCATTATCGCAGATAATGCTCCAGTCCATGCCAATGCTTCTTGTGAATCATACGGAATTCCGTGTACCATCAATAAAGTACCAAGGTTGGCATAGCCAAGTCCCAAAGTACGGAATTCAAAGCTTTTCTCAGCCATAATTGGCGATGGGAATTGAGCCATCAAAACAGAGATTTCAAGCACAATAGTCCAAACTCGGATAGCGTGCTTATATTCATCAACTAAAAATTCATGTTTCTCTTCGTCATAAAATTTCATTAAGTTGATACTTGCTAAATTACAAGCAGTATCATCTAAAAACATATATTCAGAGCAAGGGTTTGAAGCATTGATTCTACCGCTTTCAGGGCAAGTGTGCCATTCATTGATAGTAGTATCATATTGCAAACCTGGGTCAGCCGATTTCCAAGCAGCCAAGTTGATTTTGTTCCAAAGGTCTCTTGCTTTTACTTTTTTACAAACTTTACCGTTTGTTCTCCATTTCAATTCCCAGAATTCATCATTCTCAACAGCTTTCATAAACTCATTCGCCACTCTAACAGAGTTGTTTGAGTTCTGACCGCTTACTGTTACGTAAGCTTCGCCTTCATAGTGAGTGTTGAACACATCAAAATCAATAGAAGTGAATCCTTGCTCCACAAGCTCCAATACTCTTTGTATAGATGCTAAAGGCACACCACGATTCAATGATTTTTGTACCAAAACACTTAATTTTTTGTTAGATTTAATTTCAGTGCCTTTTGCAAGAGCTTCTTCTAAAATTGCTTGCAAGAAAGTAGAATTGATTTTAGAACCAGCTACCAAAGCTGCCACTTTTTCTTCTTCTTTTGCTTTCCATTCGATAAATTCTTCGATATCTGGATGATCAATATCCACGATAACCATTTTAGCTGCACGCCTTGTTGTCCCACCAGATTTGATAGCGCCAGCAGCTCTATCAAATATTTTTAAGAAGCTCATTAGTCCAGAAGATACCCCCCCACCAGACAATTTTTCGCCTTTTCCTCTCATTTGAGAGAAGTTAGAGCCAGAGCCACTTCCGAATTTGAATACACGTGCTTCACGAGTAATCAAATCAAATATACCACCATCGGCAAGCATATCATCTTTCACAGCTTGAATAAAGCAAGCGTGTGGCTGAGGACGAGAGTATGCATCTTTAGATTTAGTTAGTTCCTTTGTGTCTGGATCTATAAAATAATGTCCTTGTTCAGAGCCAGTAATGCCGTAAGCCCAATGCAATCCAGTATTGAACCATTGTGGCGAATTTGGTGCCGCCATTTGAGTAACAAGCATATAAGCTAATTCGTCGTAGAAAACTTGAGCGTCTTCTTTAGTGTCGAAGTAATTATACGTCTCGCCCCAGTGTTGCCAAGTGCCAGCCAATCGATGTGCCACCTGCTTTATTGAATTTTCTGAGCCAAGAATTTGCTTGCCATTCTCGTCTAATGCTGGCTTGCCGTTCTCATCGAACTGAGGCACTCCAGTTTTGCGGAAATATTTTTGTGCAAGAATGTCAGTTGCCACTTGCGACCAAGTAGTCGGCACTTCGACATTCTTCATTTCGAATACAGTAGAGCCATCAGAATTTTTGATAGCCGATGTTCTGTATGTATATTCGACCAAATCGTAAACGGATTTGTTCTCTTTGGTAAACCTTCTAGAGATTTTCATACTAGACCCTTTTTGAACTTATTTTTAGACACATTAAAAAGGAAATTTATTTATTTCATCGTTTCGCAACAAATATTTGTCATTTTTTATACAAATTCTTGATTTGCGTGTAGCATAGTTTCATATAGCGGTATTTGAATTATTTTTTACTTTATTATTAGTATAAAATTAAACCTTCAAAAACAACGCAAAATTAGTGATAGTCTGAATAGTAAAATGTATTTAACCTAATAAATACACCACCACTAGCTACTATAAACATTTGGTTTTTATTAGCCATTCTTGAGTTTCACCAAGAGGTAAAATTCAAATTGGGGGATAAAAGTCCAATATGATAAATAATTGCTTTACGAAATAAGTAAAAAGTTGGCTAACTGCCGAATCGTTTTTATCCACAAATATTTTCATTGACGAGTAACCAATAGTGAAATTTCACACTTAGCTATTTATCAACAATTAATCTTCGAGAATGTGTTTGCTGCGTATCCAACTTAAGAAATTTTTGTATAAATTACAATTTTAAATAAGTAAATTTTATAAATGCTTGAAACTATTAGTAACTTAGATACAGCTATATTCAGGTTTTTAAACTCAGCCCTTGCCAATACTGCGTTTGATTCCTTTTTCCCTTTCATAACTAAGAATAGCAATTGGTATGGGGTATGGGTATTGCTTTGCATATTCATAATTTGGAAGAGGCGGAAAAATGGAGTCATAATTGTCTGCATTATGCTAATTGGGGTTGCATTTGCAGATTTTCTCTCAAGTCAGATTATAAAAGAATTTATTGCCAGACCACGACCTTGCCATACATTAACTGGGATTCGGCTTTTAGTGGACTGTGGTGCGGGCAAATCCTTCCCAAGCAGCCATGCAGTCAATAACTTCTTTGCAGCAGTTTTCTTGTCCCAATTTTTCGTAAAACAAAAGTACTATTTTTTTATCATTGCTTTTTTGGTAGCTTTCTCAAGGGTCTATGTGGGAGTGCATTATCCTCTTGATATAACAGGTGGGGCATTGCTTGGCTCAGCCATTGGCTTCGGCTTTGCTCAATTAGCAAAACTTATTATAAGGAAATCAGAATGAATCTAATACCTATTAAAAGATATGATAATGCTTTTGAAGCTAATATGGCAAAAGCACTTCTTGACGACAACGATATTGAATGTTTTTTGCAAGACGAGAATATTATGTCTGTCAATCCACTTTATAACATTGCAATTGGTGGTATAAAGCTAATGATTGATAAAGAAAATGCAGAAACAGCTCTTGAACTGCTCGATGCAACAAACTTCAATGAAGCTGACTTTATGGAAGAAGAATGAACTATAGAATAGCTACATATATAATCTTACTTTTTATTACACTTGCTTTACAATCGCAAGAATATGATGCGGACAATGTCCACCCAAAAGTCAATGAAAATATTAATAAGTTAATCAACAAGCAAGTTACTTTAAATCAACTGGAAAATCAGCATTTGATTTACGAGCAGAGTAAATTTAAAACTCTCATGCAAAAAGACACTAACAACACAAACAACGAGAAATTGCAAAAAGAACTCAATTTGCTCGATATGAAAAGCATTATTGAAATTAATTATAGCTTCGGTACTACAAATGATAGCAAAAAAACCGAAGTCTATCAATGCGAAATCAAATATAAGCTCCGAAAAGTTAAAAAGACAATCCTAATCTACTTTGCAAAACAAACTGGCGATACCGATTTCTACTTCAATGGTGCAAAGTTCGGCGATTAAAATTAGTTCGGCGATTAAAATTAGCGAAGTAAAAAACAAATCTGCAATCACTTTTTTTCTAATCTCTAATTTATGGGGTGAGTCCAAAATGATTGGGTTTAGGTTTAACAAACAATTAATACGGCTACTAAATATTTTATTTAAATCCATAGTAACCAAAACCCAAATTAAACATATTTTCCAATTCACACCGAACAATCTTTTCTACTTAACCTTACTATTTTCAATATCTTCACACGCTTTGTTATAATTTCATTACTTAATTTCTTAAATTTGTAACCTATGATGGAACTAAACATAAATATTGACCACGTTGCCACTCTGCGGAATGCTCGTGGTGGGAATGATCCTGATCTACTAAGGGCAGCTGAGATAGTCTTGGCGACTGATTCAGCAGGCATTGTGATTCATTTGCGAGAAGATCGCAGACACATCAAAGATGCCGATGTTTATGCTATTCGCAAGATATGCAATAAAAAGCTCGATTTGGAAATGGCAAATGCTCCAGAAATAGTTGATATTGCCCTCAATGTTATGCCAGATTTAATCACCTTAGTGCCAGAAAAGCGAGAAGAACTTACCACTGAAGGCGGCTTAAACATTCAGAAATATGCCACCGAGTTAGAAAAAACTATTAACCGAATGCATGCCCAAAACATTAAAGTTTCGCTTTTCGTAGAGCCAGAGGAAGCTACTATTAATCTTTGCCATAAAATTGGTGCGGATATGGTGGAGCTGCATACTGGTAAGTACGCAAATTTATGCCCAGCAAATCAATTTGCCAATGAGCTATCCGCAATAAAAAGTGCTACTGCCCAAGCGAAATCGCTCGGTATGAGAGTGGCGGCTGGACACGGTCTGAATTTGGAGAACACTAAAGAAATTGCTTCAATTACTGGAATTGACGAAGTTAGTATTGGTCATTCTATTATTGCTAGAGCTGTCTTTATTGGTTTGCAGGCTGCAATTAATGAAATGTTGGAACTTATTCAAAGGAGCAAGCTGTAAGTGTGTGGTATAGCTGGCATAGTTGATTTTAATTCACGAAATCAGAATCTAAATTTAGATATTCTAAAGAATATGAGCGATGTGATTTTGCATCGTGGGCCTGATAGCGAAGGTCAATGGGTTTCTCAAAAGCAAAATTGTGGGCTTACTTTCCGCCGATTAGCAATTATTGATTTGACTGAGAATGGCTCACAGCCAATGCACACAAGCGATGGAAGATTTCACATCGCATTCAATGGCGAAATTTATAATCATCAAATAGTTCGCAAAGAATTAATCGAAAAAGGTTATAAATACCATTCAGAAACTGACACAGAAACTATTCTTTTTGGCTATAAAGAATTTGGTGCAGCTTTACTGCAAAAGTTTGTCGGTATGTGGGGGATGGCAATTTGGGACGAAGAAAAACAAGAGCTATTCGCAGCAAGAGATAGAATTGGCGTTAAGCCGCTATACTATTATTTTAAAGATGGTATTTTATTATTTGCTTCTGAAATAAAGTCTATATTAAAACATCCAGCAGTAAAAAAAGAATTGAATTTAGATGAATTGCCAAATTATTTGAATTATGGTATGTCATCTAAATATAATACACTATTCAAAAATATATATAAATTGCCAAGCGGACATATCCTGAAATATAATCAGAAAGACGGCTTGACAACAGAACGCTATTGGTCGCCATTTGCTCAAACTCCACTTGCAATTGAAATGAGCGACACCGATATTGAACAAGAAGTGATGCGTTTGCTCCGCCAATCTGTTGCCGATAGAATGATGTCCGATGTACCATTTGGTGTATTCTTAAGCGGTGGAGTGGATTCGAGTTTGAATGTGGCGTTGATGGCGGAATTGATGACACGCCCAATAGATACTTTCACAGTGGGTTTTAAAGAATTAAAAGAATTTAATGAATTAGAACACGCTCAAACAATATCTAAATTATTTCATACAAACCACCACGAAATTTTAATAGACCAAAACGATGCTTTCCCAATATTGGAGAAACTTGCTTGGCATGAAGATGAACCAAATGCAGACCCAGTGTGCATACCGCTGTATTTTTTAAGCAAATTGACAAGAGATTCTGGCACAACTGTTGTCCAAGTGGGCGAAGGTAGCGATGAGCAATTCGTTGGCTATAAGTGGATGATGCAGTATTATGAATTCTATCAGAACTATTGGCGACACTATGCGGCAATGCCAAAGATAATTAAAAAGCCTATTTATAATATAATAAAGCCACTATTTAAGTATTTCAATCAGAATTTAGCATTGGATTATGTTCGCAGAGCTACCGATGGCGATGATTTCAATTGGAGCGGAGTTTCCATATTTTCGCCAAGCCATTTGGAGAATTTATTAAATTCAAATTACCAGAATTTGAAAATGATTCCTGCTGATTATGGCAATGGATTGCACAAAGAAGCAAAACAGCTTTACCCAAATGCAGACTATATGCAAGAAATATTATTTGTGGAATTGCAGCAGCGTTTGGCAGAGATACTATTAATGCGAGTGGATAAAATTGGTATGGCTCATAGTTTGGAAGCGAGAGTGCCATTCCTCGACCATCGCTTAGTGGAATTTACTATGTCATTGCCACAAGAAAGAAAAGTGCGAGGCGGCAAACTTACAAAAGCAATACTCAAAAAAGCTGTGGGCAATTTGCTACCAAAGGATATTGTTTACCGCAAGAAAATGGGCTTTGCTGCTCCGATAGACAATTGGATGCGAAACCATTGGTATGATTATACGAAAGATAAATTTACTAATTCAGCTTTTGCAAAACTAAACATACTCAATAAAGACTATATTTTGAATATGCTTGAACGCCACAGAGCAGGTAAAATCAACCAAGGCGACAAACTATATATGCTATTAAACCTTCACTTATGGTGGGATCAGTTTTAAGGAGATTGAAATGAAAAATTTGTTTTTGATAATTATTTAACTATGACAAACAACAAAACTCTATATATCCGAAATATGGTTTGCCCTCGTTGCAAAAGTGTGGTATCGGAAACTATTGGTAAGTTCAATTTGCAGATTGTAGATTTGCAATTGGGCGAAGTGGAAGTTTTGGCAGATGCTAGCTTGGATTTGAATTTACTGAACTTAAAACTGCAGGAAGATGGTTTTGAGCTTATCTTCGATAGGGAAAGTAAATTAGTTGAACAGATAAAATTATTATTGCTTGATTATCTTTCTAAAATTGAATTTCTCAATGTAAAATTATCTGACTTTTTAGCAAGTAAAACCGAACTTAATTATACATACCTAAGTAAAATTTTCTCATACACCCAACATATAACAATTGAAAAGTACTTTGTTAATTTGAAAATTGAAAAAGTAAAAGAACTCATAAGCTATGGTGAACTTTCGTTAAGTGAAATCTCATATCAATTTGTATATAGTAGTGTGCAAGCTCTGTCAACACAATTCAAAAAAGTTACTGGCATAAGTGTTACCGACTATAAAAATAGCTTAGATAAGAACCGTAAATCCATAGATAGTTTGCAATAGCAAAAATTTATACAATTTAGTCAAGATGTTATAACATAATGCCCTTGCTCTTTCCATAATTTTGTAATGTTATTTTTCACAAATTTAAGATTACAAAATGAAAACAATAAGTTTCGACACAAACATCAACTGTAACAGTTGTGTTGCCGAAGTAACTCCATTCTTTGATGGAAATGATTTAATAAAAGAATGGACAGTAGATACACAAAGCCCAAATAAAAAGTTGACAGTCAAAGGTGAAATCCAAGAAAGTCAATTGAAAAACTTAGTGGAAAAAGCTGGTTTCAAAGTTAAAGACAACATTGAAACGTTGGAAGTACAATCTTGCCATAAACCAAGCACTACAATAAATCATACTGATTATCAATTACCCACTAAGCCAACTACTGGATTTTGGGGTGATAAATCAATATGGAAGAGATCAGGGGTAAATACTTTTAATTGTTTAATTGGCTGTACAATTGGCGATTTCGGTATGATTATCTATTTACAAGCTTATTACCCTCATACGTCTATGTTTTTAACTATGTCTCTTGCTATGATTGCTGGACTATTTAGTTCGATCATATTGGAAACTATTCTTCTGAAAATTAGAGAAAAACTAACATTGAAAGAATCTCTTTCAATGGCATTGGGTATGTCTTTAATTTCTATGATAGCAATGGAAATTGCTATGAACATCACGGATTTGATTGTGGCTGGTGGCAAACCAGATATGCACAGCCATATTTATTGGATAGCATTTGCCGTTGCAGCTGTCGCTGGATTCCTTGCTCCATTGCCATACAACTACTACAAACTAAAAAAATACAACAAAGCTTGTCATTAATATTTAGGTCTGCAAACAAATAGTTTGCGACTAAAAACCAAATTTCTAAAAACATAAAAGGCACAAAAATGAGAACACTATTTTTAGCAATAGCACTATTAACTGCAATGTATTCTGGTATTGCAGATAGTTATCAAGTAATAGCCAATCAAGTGATGGACTCTTACATTAACATTAGTGAATCATTGATAAAAGGCGACGAAAAGCAACAATTTCAATTGATTGCAACTTCTTCAGCTTTAGCCAATGAGAGAAAAGAAATAATTGATTTGGTGAAAGTAGTAAATAAATCAATTGCACAAATTAATTCTGTTTCTAAAATTGATATTAGAAGGGAAGAATTGGCACTTTTAACTAAAGATTTGATTTTATTTTTTAAGAACCACAAAGTTCTAAAATATGACTTATTTATTCAGTATTGCCCTATGAAAAAGGCAAATTGGTTAAGCAAATCAATTAGTATTAGAAATCCATTTTATGGGAAAATAATGCTCACTTGTGGTAACAATCAAGGCAAAATAGAAGGTGTCAAATAACTATGAAAACCTCTTATTTCTTATTGTTGGTAATATTATTTGCGTTGAATGCCAATGCAGAAAAAGTAGTGCGATACGACTTATTCGTAACTGACACTATAATAAAAATTAAAAATAAAGATGCTCATGCAATAGCAATTAATGGACAAGTTCCAGCTCCGACCTTAGTTTTCACAGAAGGAGATACTGCTGAAATTTATGTCCACAATGAAATGGAAATGCACGAAACATCTATTCATTGGCATGGTCTTATTTTACCGAATTCGGAAGATGGAGTACCATACTTGACTAATCCTCCAATTAAGGCAAAATCTACATATAAATTCAAATTCCCTATTGTGCAGAATGGTACTTATTGGTACCATTCTCACACTATGCTTCAGGAGCAAATTGGAATGTATGGCGCATTTATAATCAACAAGAGAAATAAAGATTATGTTCCCGAGCAAATAATATTATTAAGCGATTGGACAACTGAGAATCCACATAATATAGAAAGATTGCTACATAACGCAAGCGATTGGTTTGGTCTCAAAAAAAAATCAACTCAAAATTATGTAGAAGCTTATGAAGAAAAACACATTGGAACTAAGATAGAAAACGAATTTAAAAGATTGCTTCCAATGGATGTCTCCGATGTTTACTATGAAGAATTTAGAATCAACAATAATAACTACAATGAAAAAAAAGTAAAAAAAGGTAAATTGAAATTAAGAATTATTAATGGCTCTTCTTCTACATATTTTTGGTTGAATTATGCTGGAGGGAAACTGACTGTAGTGGCAAACGATGGAATGGATGTGGAGCCAGTTGAAGTAGATAGAATGATAATCTCAGTGGCTGAAACTTATGATGTGATAATTGATGTGGACGAAATAAATATAAATGAATTTAGAGCTACTGCCGAAGATAGGACTGGTTTTGCTTCATTCTATTTTGGAAATGGCGAAATAAAAAAAGCTAAAAATTTCGGGAAACTTAAATATTTTGAAGGAATGAAAATGATGAATGATATGACCAATGTTAATGGAGAAATGAATGATATGGGAATGGAAATGTCGTTGCAGCAAATGGATATGAATAATGTTATGTATCCAGAATTGGAACAAAATGATTCTGTAGAAACAACTGAACTGACAACATTAAATTATAATATGCTTAAAAGCCCTGTAAAAACAACTTTGCCAGAGAATGTAAAAACAAGCATTTATCATTTAAAATTAACTGGAAATATGAATAGGTATGTTTGGTCTATTGACGATAAAACTTTATCTGAATCTGACAAAATAATTATTAAACAAGGTGAGAATATTCGTTTAATAATTAATAATAGTTCTATGATGAGACATCCAATGCATTTGCATGGTCATTTTTTCAGAGTTATCAATGGATATGGAGAGTACTCACCATTGAAAAATGTGTTAGATATAATGCCGATGGAAACTGATACAATTGAATTTAATGCCTCAGAAAATACTGGAGATTGGTTTTTCCATTGCCATATACTTTACCACATGATGTCTGGTATGGGTAGAATCTTTTCTTATGAAAATACTATCCCTAACCCTGCTTTGGGTAACCACCACGATGCATTGGAAAAAGTATATGATGACGACAGAAGATATTATATTCATTCCAATGTAGGGATTGAATATAATGGTAGTGATGGTGAGTTTATTTATGCAAATACAAGGAATGAATTAAGTGCAGATTGGAGGATGGGCTTTCGTAAGGACAATGGGCAAGAACTTGAAGCACACTTAGGCAGATATTTGGACAACAAACAATTTCTATTACTTTATGCAGGAGTAGATATTAGATTTGGCAATGCAGCCTTGGAAAGAGAAAGCTTGTTTGGACAACTTAGTGCAATTAGTCGCAGAGAAGTAATTTGCGTTGGGGTTATATATAAATTGCCATTACTTGTTAATATGAATGTCCGATTCGACCAAAATGGCAAACTAAGATTTCAATTTGATAAAAGTGATATTGCTATAAATAGTAATATTCGCTTAAGTATGAATTGGAATACAGATTATGAATTCCGCATAAAAAGCAAATATATTATTAATAACTATATTTCATTTTCAATGAATTATGATAGCGAAATGAAATTTGGTGCAGGACTAACATTTACTTATTAAGAATTTGAAAGTTCGAAAATAAGAAGAATATTTAGTTTTTCTAAGTTTTAAAAATTACTTATTTTTCTTTCGCCATTCTTCTATTGGTTTGAATGGCCCCCATCTGTGTTGCTCTTCTGTGAATGGGTCGGCATAAGGAGCAAGAGGAAAATCAATTGTTTTCAATTTAGGGTCTTTATAAAAATCTTCTTCTACATTATAAGGCGGTCTCGGGTGTATTTTCTCGTAGTTAACATAAGCTGCAACATCAAAAGCTTCTTCGTCTGTCAATTGTTCATTAGTCAAATGTTTATCGTTTGGCATATTGTATTTAATATAAGCAGCCATTTTCCCAATTCTATGCATACTCGAGCCAAGAGAAAATGATTTCATTCCCCAAACAGGAGGATAAACATAGCCACCGTCAGTTGGGTTTGGTACTCCTTCACCATTTGGCTGATGGCATCTGGCACAATATTTCACATAGACAACTTCTCCTTTTTTCAAATCGGCAGCTCTTTCTAACCAAGGAATTGAAACAGGGATATCGCCAGCTAATTTCATCTTATTGCCATTGCTATCCCAAAGCCACTTCAAATACATTGTGATAGCATACATTTCTTTCGATTTCACATCTATTTCGTGCCCTAACAGAGGGTTTACAAAACAATTATTCACCCTGTCTTGTATATTTAATATTCGGCCCTCTCTTGCTCGGAAGTTCGGATAGCGTGAAACTACTGTAAAGAGTGGCAATGCGTTTGGTTTTGTTCCGCCATTCAAATGGCAATTCTTGCAGTCCACATCGTTAGTGGATACTTTCATTACAGTACCTTTAGTACCGAGATATTTATGAGTATTCATAAATAAGTTCATACCATACGTAATAGCATCACGCTCAGGCCCTTTGGGGATTGAGTTGGTGTCGTAAACTGTAATAGCGGAATCCAAAGTTTTATCATTTTTTGCAGTTTCTTCTTTATTGCAAGAAGCAATATAAAGAAGACCTGCAAAAAAAAGTACCAACAAAATAATTCTTTTCATATCATCAAAGTTAGATATTCAGCAAAACTAATAATACTTCATTACTAAAAGTAATGAACTAACTAAAACTAAAATCCAAAGACCAACTCCTAATATTAGTGGCTTAAAACCAACAGTTTTCAGAGATTCTTTGGTCATTCCTGCGCCTATTAAAAATAGAGTTAAAGTCAACCCTTTTTTTGCTACCACAACGATATAAGGCGAAAATGATTGAATCGCAGGGATAAATGTAGATACAACCATTGCCAAAATGAAATACAAAATAAAGTATGGAATACTTATTTTCTTTTTACCCTGTTTGAAAAAGATAGATACAGCAAGCGACAATGGGACAATCCATAATGCCCTGCCAAGCTTCACAGTAGTTGCTATTTGCAATGCCTCATTGCCATAGCTTTGTGCTGCTCCCACCACAGAGCTAGTATCGTGTATAGCAATTGCCGACCACATACCAAATTGCATTTGTGAAAGATTGAAATAATGACCCAATATTGGGAACATTATAAGTGCTACTGAATTCAAAATAAACACTATCCCTAGCGAAACAGACATTTCATCTTCGCTAGCTTCTATAATTGGAGCTACTGCTGCAATTGCACTCCCTCCACATATTGCTGTTCCAGAAGCAATAAGCAATGTAGTGTTTCGCTTGATTGCTAGATATTTGCCCACAAGCAAGCCAATCAATATAGTTGAAGTGATAAAGATTGCAGTGAGTATTACCCCATCTTGGCTTACTTTTATTGCAGAATATAGATTCATTCCAAAGCCCAAACCTACCACTGAATATTGCAAAAGCATCTTCGATATTTTTGAAATATTGCTGAAAGCTTTTGGAATAATTTGCGAAGCTAACAGTCCCAAAAGCAATGCAATTGGAGGAGATGAAAACGGAGCAAGACATAGCAAAGACAAAAGTAAGAATATAGCTTGTTTCAGTTTAGGGTTATCAATAGCTAAGCCCACTTAATTTTTGTCTCCAGTTTCTTTGGTAGGAATGCTTTGCAAAAAGAGCCAAAGTGCATCTAGTTCTATTTTGCTCATATTAGCATATTGTGCCCAAGGCATGAACTGATTCAGCACTCTGCCATCTGGACGTAAACCAGTTGTCATTGCTGCAATAAACTGTTCTTTTGTCCAATTTCCCATTCCATTTTCTTTATTTGGAGTTAAATTGCTTGGCTGAATTGGAAATCCAGGTCTATTGCCGCCTGAAAAATTAGCAGAATGGCACATTACACATTGATTAGCCACTTTTCTACCAAAAGCAATTGTGGCTTCGGGTTTCACATTTGAAATACGTTCTTTCTTATGATCCATTTTTTCGGCTGATAAAAGAATCTCCAAATTCCCCATCAATCCCTGCATAACAGAATATATTCCAGCGTAAGAGATTGGAACCGTATTATTTACAGGTGGCACAGAGCGTATAAAAGCAATCAATGCACCCACTTCAAAATCATCTAAGTTGTAATATTCATTCGATGGCATATACAGAATTGGTTTGCCGTCTTGTTTGACTCCATGGCGAATTGCTCTTGCCATATCGTCATTACTGTAATCTCTACCAATACCACCTTCGCCAGTAGTTAAGTTGTTCCCAGCGAATACTCCTTCCAATGGACTTTGGATGAAGACTTTACCTTCCAATCTTTCGCCATGGCAATTCGCACATTTATTCTTGTCGAATAGCTTTTTGCCTTCGGCAATAGTTTTGGTATCGTAAGAGATAGAAAGTGGAGTTTGTTCAATCATAAAGGATTGAGAAAGCTTCATGCTGTGTAATAGCCAAGCAAATCCAGCTGTTGCTATTGACACAACAACTATTACAATTATTAGTTTTTTCAAGTGTTTCATTCGGCTAAATTAAGAAAATTTGCTCAATTTCTTTTAAAGTTTTCAGCAAAATAAAATTATTAAAAGTAAATTCTTGAATTTTTAGTTTGCAAATATTTATTAGTTTGTTAAAATTTTTCTTTAATTTAAAAAATAAATATTTATCAATTATAAAACAAAAACAACAAAATGTTTGTAATTTTGTTGTTGAGTAAGCGTCAAATCTAATTATAAAATTGTATAGTTTTTATCAAAAATACGCTATGACAAAACAATCCGATGAGCTAAACTCACTTCATAAAGAAATTGTAATTCTCAATGAACATCTGTCCTCGCAAAAGGGTATGTACGAGATGACAACTGCTTATTTGAAGAATATTCAAGATGAATTGAATTTAGCTAAGGGAAAACTGGAAGCAATCAATAAAGATTTGACCGACAGTATCAATTACTCAAAGCACATACAAGATGCTTTTATAGTTCAAATTGATAAACTTAGAGAGATGATTCCAAATTCGTTTATGTTCCAAAGCCCTAAGAATATTGTTAGTGGCGATTTCACTTGGGCATTTGCCGATGGTGAGGAAATTTATTTGGGAGTGGGAGATTGCACTGGACACGGTGTGCCTGGAGCTATGCTGTCAATATTTGTAATTAGCATGCTCAACGAGATTATAAGCTCGAACAGAGATTATAATCCAGCTGAAATATTAACTCATTTAGATGGGCTAATGTTTAAATATTTGACTTTATACAACGCAACAATTAGAGATAGCGTTGAAATTGCTATCATTAAATTGAATCTGAGAAAAAGTAAACTTACGTTTGCCTCCGCAAAAAGACCTATTGTTATTATTAGAAATGGTGAATTAACCATGACTAAAGGAACTAAATATTTGCTTGGCGATCCATATAAGCGAAACGAAGAGTTAAGAAATTTTGAATTTGATTTGGAGAAAGGAGATTTGATTTTCCTTTACTCTGATGGCTTTGCCGACCAATTCGGTGGACAAAATAGCACCAAATTCACAAACAAAAGATTATTAGAGCTTTTGCAAAGTAACTCCAATTTAGAACTTTGCAATCAGTTCGAGGAAATTAAAGAAACCTTTTATACACACAAAGGCGAAAACAGTCAGATAGATGATGTTTTGCTTTTGGGCTTTCAAATTTAAATAAAAGTTTAAAAAAGATAAGTGAATTAAATATGAGTGCAGATAATACAGCAAGCAAACTGCTTCCAGGACTAAATTACAAATATGATGAAGTGGTCAAAAAAGATTACGGAATAGTATTCGCTTTGCCTGAACAACATATTTTAATTTGCGAATTATTCAACGAATACACTCCGATAGAGGAATTTAAAGAGATTTTCAGAGCCACTGTGCCAATTATTGAAAAATTACAAACTACAAAATTTATATTCGACAAACAGAATTTGCGTGTTTTTCACCAACCGTCTATGGAATGGTACTTTATTGAATGGAAAAAAGAAATTTATGCGAAAGGACTTAGTGCTCACAGAAAAATATTGCCACAAAGTGAGCCAGCATTTGCTTTGGCTGTAGAAGCAGGGCGTGCTAAAATACTTAAAGAATTCCCTGACACAATCATTGATAAATTAGACATACAATATAGTACAAATATTGCAGATGCAATAGCGAAATAAAGTTAGACATTCTCAAAAACCAACCCAAACCTCCTCTTAATATTTCCGCAATGAATTTTGTGAAGTATTTAGGTGTGGTAAATAAATAATACTGCATTACACTTTCTCTTGTGAGTTACTTTCTTATTACAATCGGAATGTTCAAATTCTCACTGCCAATTGCTACTCTTGCGAAATATACTCCCGATGGAATATTTGAGCAGTCCATAATTAAATTGCCGCTGAATGGCTCTAACTTTTGAATTGAATAACTAATGTTATTTAGCTTAGCACCAAATATATCATAAATTCCAATTTCCACCATTAGAGCTTAACACATTATTGTTTACATAATTATATCTATAAAATGATGTATTAAATAAACTTAATACAATAATATTATTACCATTATTATTAGATTTAGAGATTAAGTTATTATTACCTACTACATATATATTTTCATTATTCTTTTTTATGTCATTAATAGTAAATGTATTTAATATATTGTAAGTAATAGTGTCCGAATTAATTAAAACTCTAGTTCCATTCATACTTATTTGATAGTAATTCAAAGAATATAAATATTTTGGATTGCCAATATATTGAGGAGTATAAATAGGTTTTATGCCTCTTTCGCATAAAACATCAAACACTTTTCCACTATCAACTAAATATTTATAAGAAACTCCTCTTGTTTTTAAGCTCCAATTCACACCATTATTAGTAGATTCGAATAGGTCATTATTTGCAACTAAATAAAGCTTATTTTCGCTTGTCTTTATAGAATTTGCTTTCATACAGCTTGAGCAATTTATTGTAGTTCTCAAATTAATAGAATTGCTTTTGTTTGAGTCAAAATTGTAAGTATATAGTT
>Ga0163149_10000467_pt1 | contig 53773 bp, 63 predicted proteins | sample OliLakLV19MP5G1_FD_148604 | JGI IMG/M metagenome (GOLD analysis project Ga0163149, IMG submission 148604) | Freshwater microbial mat bacterial communities from Lake Vanda, McMurdo Dry Valleys, Antarctica - Oligotrophic Lake LV.19.MP5.G1 | ecosystem: Environmental > Aquatic > Freshwater > Lake >...
GAGAAATTCGTTAAAGCTCAAGAACGTTTAGAGCGTTTTAAAATCAATCCTTCAGAACAATGGCTTGGGTTTTCTGAAGAGATTGAAGACATTTCTATCCCTGGCTATTTGTTTTAAACAACGAAGGAAACTAAAAATATGAATAACGAAACTAAAGAAGTCATCACTATAAATCCAACTGCCATTCAAAGAGCAGCTCCAAGTGCAACTTCAGCTGTTGAACTTTCAAGAGCTGTTCAAGAAGTTCAAGGCGCTTTGATGATTGCACGCATGAACCCACGCGATGAAATCAGAGCACGCGATCGCATTATGAAATCCTGCCAACGCGAAGCCCTAGCTAAAGATGCATTGTATGCATTTCCGAGAGGGGGCGAGATGGTCACAGGTCCAAGCATTAGGCTGGCTGAGGTGTTGGCTCAAAACTGGGGCAACGTGGATTGCGGTATTCGTGAGCTTTCACAAAACGAAAAAGAATCTGAAATGATGGCTCACTGTTGGGACTTAGAAACCAACTACCGCCAGACGAAAGTCTTCACCGTGCCTCACAAACGATTCACCAAACGCGGTGAAACGGTCTTAAAAGACCCACGCGACATTTATGAGAACAATACGAACAATGGATCTCGTCGTTTAAGAGCGTGCATCTTAGCTGTGATTCCGCCTGATGTAATTGAAGAGGCGGTTGAACAATGCCGAAAAACCCTGGAAAAGGGTGGCTCTGAACCGATCGTAGATCGTATTCGAAAGATGGTGGGAGCTTTTTTTGAGATCGGAATCACTCGTGAGTTGCTTGAAAAGCGTTTAGGAAAAACGATTGATCAAACCACACCTCCCGAACTCGTTGAACTCACGAGCATCTTTAAAACTATTCGTGATGGCATGTCTAAGAAAGAAGACTTCTTTGACTTGCCAAGTTCACAAGTAGGTGGAGCTGCTGATTTAAATGCTAAATTTGCAGTGAAAAACTCACATAAGGTTGAAGCAACTCAGGCTGAATCAACCGTAGTGAAGTCTTAATTTTCCATTTAAGCCAAGCAGCTTGGTAATATGAATAGCTGCTTGGCTTAAAATCAGTGGGGGAAACTTTATGACAAATGCACTTGATAGAATTGCCGCAAACCAGGAGAACTTTGTTGAACAGGAATGCGATGCTTTGAGATTTTTAGCGCAAGGTCAGAAACAAACTTTGGAAAGCGCAACAGAAGCTCTAAAACTGATCTCACTCCTAGACGACTCAGACCCGAAACAAGCTCTCAATAAAGCTAAAAAGATTGCAAGGACATGGATAAAACTAACAAATCTCTAGAGAAAAAAGTGTCTTCAACGATTGTGTATTTTATTCTGTGCGCGTCTCTTTTTACAGTTTCAAAAGTATTTGAAATTGATTTTAATTCTCTCGCATCACTCACAACTCTCGCTATTTCATGCAGCGTTTTATATATGATGGATAAAAAGAAAAGCGTTCGCAGGTCCACGAGTGACGGAGGACATGTTTCTATTCCAGTCAATCGAGTGAGTGAGGATCACTATGTGCTGCCGATGGGAGAAGTAAAAAGACTTGCTCCAGAGAATCAATGGATTGCAGTTCCCTGTATTCAGGGCTGCGAAAATCTTGGGCCATTTCCGTCCAAGGAAGAAGCTTGGAACGCTTTAGTCCAGGCAACGATTGAATAAATAACGGAATGACAAATAGGAGAAAATCCAGATGAGCGTAAATAAAGTTCAGTTAATTGGAAACCTCGGACAAGAACCCGAGATTAAATACACAGGCCAAGGAACGGCAGTTGCAACTTTGTCTGTTGCGACGAGTGAAAAATACACGTCTAAGGATGGACAGAAGCAGGAAAAAACCGAATGGAACCGAGTTGTGGCGTGGGGAAAGCTAGCTGAGATCGTATTCCAACTATGTAAAAAAGGCAGTAAGGTCTACGTGGAAGGCAAACTTCAAACCCGAAAATGGCAGGATCAAACCGGAGCAGATCGATTCACAACTGAGATTAACGCTGCAACGGTTCAGCTTCTCGCTAACGGAAAGAATCGCCCAGCTGAAGAAATGCCATCCACTCATCATCAATCAGCTCCATCCAATCAATCGGGCTCGAGCACGTATCGGGACGCCTCCTCTTCTTCTCCAGGGGATCCGAATCAACAACAAGCTTTCACTGACGACGACATTCCGTTTTAAGTGACTGAATGAAGACCGGGCAGAAATCTCTCCCGTGGGGTTGCTGCCTTTTTCATTGTTCTACGTGGAACATTTTTAAAAGGATTAGATGAATATGGAACGCCTTCTTATTGAAAAAATCATTCACCTTTCAGTCTGCCGACGAAGCGGAAGAACCACAGCCCTCTCGTTAGCGACAAAATCGATTCGTGGAACTTTGATTTGCGCTAATAAAGTTCACGCCAATATGGTTTCAAAACAGTTTGAAGTCGATACTGTTTCAGTGGATCAGGAGTTGATCGGAGTTACCAGGACTCTGATTTATGATCATTTCACGGTTGAAAAAGCGGCTTATGAGGCTTGGGCTGAAATCCAGAGCTTAAAAAAGGAACTTAAACTCACTCGTGAGACCGTCAAAAAAGCTTATCGCCTTGGACAGATCGCGATGCAATGTGATGCCGCAGTTATTTGTATGGCACCTGTAAAATTAAAGATTAAGGCAGCTGATAAAAACTATGCTTTAGGAAAAAAACATGCTGCCCATAATGTGATGGCTTTAGATGCAAGCCTCGCCACAGAAGCTCAGGTGGATATAATGGTGAACGAAACCAAGAATGAAATTTATTTAAATCAAACATGAATATACTTCCAAAGTGTAATTGGTTTTTATTTTAATAAATCTCGTCAGGTGAAATTATTCCTATTGACTCCGTGTATAGTTAGCTAAAATAGAAGCACAGTGACGAAAACTAAACGCAAGGAAGCGGATAGGAATCAAGAGCCAGTCGAAAAGAAACTCTCCGAGCGAGAGCTGGCCCTCCTGTCTGAAAAAAATAAGAAATTTAACCAAGATGCAACAGCGAATGATTGCGTTGCTGACCTTAGAGCTTTGCAAGAGGAGTTCCCTCTTAAGTTCATTGGTCGCAATTTCTATCGTTGTAATGGCACCTTTTCAGATTCAACTTGGAATCAGTTCTACGGCACATTTGCCGAGTTCAGACGCCAAGCCAAGTTAGAACTGACTCGTGAACAGCACGAGCTAGAACGAAGGATCGCAAAGCACGCGGCTTTAGATCATTACCGAAACTTCTATAATAAAGAAGTGCTCCCATACCATAAAAAGTATGTGCGTACGAAAGAGCAAAGGTCCCGGTTTCGGGATATCGCGGTCTGCTCAGACTTGCACGACGAAGAATTAGATCCTTTTGTTTTCGGCGTGTTCTTAGATGCTTGCCAACAAAAACAACCCAACGTGATTGTTTTGAATGGCGACATTTTTGATAATCCAGAATTCTCTAAATACAATATCGATCCAAGAAGCTTCGGAGTGAAGCGACGGTTTGATTTTGTGAAAGAAAATATCTTTGCCCCACTCAGAAAAGCCTGCCCAAAGTCTCAGATTGATTTCGTGATTGGCAATCATGACTGGCGAATTATTAAACTCATGGCAGATAAAACGCCTAATTTACGCGTTCTTTTATCTGATGTCATGGGCCTTTCATTGTCTGATGTGTTTGGTCTTAAGGACTTTCAGATTAACTTAGTGGCTAAAATTGATCTCGCTGCTTTTCAGCACAGTGATGTGAAAGATGAGTTGAGAGAAAACTACGAAGTTTATTATGATCGCTTTGCTTGCTCACACTTTAAGAATCTAAATTTAGGCATTGCAGGCACTAGTGGTCACACGCATCGCCCAACTCAAATCACCTTTGCGAGTGTTCCAATGGGGAAAATGACCTGGACTGAAACAGGTTGCATGTCACGGACTCGAGCAGAGTACACAGACGGCATGGATAACGCTCTTAACTCATTCTTATTTGCGACCGTTGACACTAGTAAAATTAGAGATGCTGTGCAGACTCAGCATTACATTATTACTGGAGATCACGCAGTCGTTGAAGGACAGTTGTATGAAAGAAAGCAGTTTGAAGATGAAGAAAAATGAACGTTGGCACATTGCTGTTGATTTAAATCACGACGCTGAAACTGAAGAAGTCTTGATGTCGTTTATTCAAAACGGACGTGAACTTAAAAAAGTGATTGGACCTCATTCATCTGAATACGCTTTACTTACAAATGAGATCATTAAAATCATCCGAGAACTCAATTCAAAAGCTGTTACTAACTAACAGGCTTATCTAAGAGAAACTTTCTAAACGCGTTCTTCGCTGCTTTAAAAGTTGCGTGTTCGCTATTGACAGGGCCTGGAGTAATTTCAAGCTTATATGGGTTTGGCTTCACATCAAGTGTGATCGTTCCCGTGTAACCGCGTCTTGGTCCTTTGGTCTGACATTCGGTGTCTGAAGTTTTGTTCCAAGTAATTTTATCTGAGTTTCCGAACGCCATCTGATTTGTCGCCTTTCTTTGAATGAATCATTTCTGTGAGTCTCACTAGGATCACGGTTGGCTTTTCTTCTATTTCTACTTTCACGAGGAAAGTCGATCCATACGCAACACTCACAATCTCACCAGGCCCCGTATATCCTTGCTTCGAGCGCCTGACCTCCACCTTGTCTCCATCCTGGAACAGCATCGTATACTATTTATATGTCGTGATACCATGAATGAAAGAAAGAAACACTAATCGAGAGGTCAAGGATGATCTGTCCAAAATGTTCCAGTTGTCTACTCCAACCCCATCCAGAGCAACCGCAGTTTCATGCTTGGCTGAAATGCAACCTGTGTGGCTACTCCATCGATGTGGATGAAATAAAAAAACAGCATGGAGAGCTGTCTAGAGCAGAGATTCTAGAGCGGCAACGAACGAAGGTCAGGCCGTAGATCTAAGATCTATTCTGACCGCTCTATTCGTTCCGCCAGCTGCCTTCGGTATTGCTGGGTGATCATATTGACGAGTTCGCTGATCTGTTGGCCTGTGGCTTGACAGAAGCGTTTCACGTAGCGAGCTGGGAAGGTCGCAACTCCGCGCTCGATGTTCGCAATCTGCTGAGGCTTTTTCATCCCCAGTTTTTCAGCGAGTTCACGTTGAGTTATTTTATTTTGGGTCCTCACTTGCTTGACCCATTCTCCCAGTTCGTTCATACCTGTGTCTCGTTCAACTCTTTCTCAACAGCTAATAAGAAATAAAGATCACTCTTCAATGCGATCCTAGACTTTTCAATCCCATCCAGTTCCTTTGCGTATTGAAGGGCTAGGTCAGGTTGTCCAATTGCCTTGGCACCTGAAATCTTTTCTTTCAAGTCCCGCATCTGTGGACGTGTCTTTTCAAGCTCTACCTTGATTCGGTCAAGCTCCAGTTTCACTAATTCTTTTGTCGGTGGTTTAACAGCCATAATTCCTCCTGCTCTATTTTACCCGTTCAGTCCTCATCCATCAGTTCATCTAGTCGTGAGCGAGGTCTTTGGATCTCATTCATGAGGTCTAGGAACGATTCAACTTCTTCAACTTGAGTCTTTCCGCTGCTCTCCGTGCAATACCAGTTCGCTAGAGCAACCGCAATTACCGTGTCGTCATGCTTGCCAGAGGGGGCTGAATAAGAAAGCTTTCCTGTTTTTGTGAGCGAGTAGGTGAATAACTCAAACTCTTCTCGCATCGTGACAATGTTCGGAAGCTCTATTTCAGCGTATTCACAAGCGACAATCAGGCGATTAACGAGTTCTTTTTTAGTTTCATTGGTGAAGTTGTAGGGCATTGAGTGCAAGCTAGACGATAAAAAGTCACCTAATCCAGCTCCGACACCGGTTGAATCGTAGATAAGATCTGCTCCGTTATACGCTTTACTCACGCGCTTAATTCGTTCAAGAACAACTTTGTAATCTGTTTTGTTCATGCGCTCGTAATACACGCATTTACGCTGTTCAATGGACATCACTATGATGACTGTGTAGTCGGCACTCTTAGCAAAGTCGACTGCGACCACGTAGTTATCTGAGTTAAACGATTCACTCGTGAGAGTCGCTTCCCATTTTTGAGGAATATCGGGCAGCTGAATCGCTTGGCCTTTGAAAATTTTCGATAGGTTTTTAAACGCGCCTGAACCATCGGCAATGAATTGAGCCTCAAACTCCTGCTCTCTCATATGAGTAGGCATGTCCTTCATGAGACGTTTCAACACTTCGGGATAGTTCGGACGCTTCCACCAAGGTTGCATGAATGAAATGTATTCAGTGCGAGAAAGATCCTGGCCGGCTAAGTAGATCTCATAAAACCAATTGCGACCTCGAGGTGTGGAAATCAACATGATTTTACAGCCTGAACGTCGAGCCGTAGGCAAGATGTGTTGCATGAATACGTCTCGATCAATGATTGCAGCTTCGTCGATAATGATGAGGTTATAGCCTTTAGCGACAATGGAATTTGGGCTATCAGCAGACCGAATATAAAGTCTGGACTCATTAAAGACATGGACTTCCATGTCTCCTTTTTTAAAATCCCAAAACTGAAACCCAGTTGCTTCATCAAACTGAGGCACGTACCTTAAGCCAGTGTGCTCATCATAACCAAACCACACGTCATCAATCGGTGCTTTTCCGATCTTATAAGTCGGCGCTACCCACATGACTTGACAGCCAGGGATGCTGAGGAGCTTAGGAATAACTAAATCGCACGTAGCGAATAGAGTTTTCCCCCAGCCTCGAGACGCATCTACGACGATGATATCGGCATCACTCTTTAGAATGCCCGTGAGCACTTCAAACTGACCGGGATGTCTCCGATAATTGATCTTGAATTGCTTCACACTCATGACAGTTTATTTCTTTTCAGTCTCGTTTAAAGCTTGATTTGAAGAGTAAAAGTCATTCAAAACTCCATCGATTGTTCTTTCACCTTCGATGAGTTTCGCTAAAGCTTGCTGAGCTTGCTTGACGGCTTCAACGACTGAGTCCCGAAAGAGTTTAGGATCTACTGGAATCGCAAACTCATTATGAGTTGGAGTATTAGTATACGCCATCACGTATCGCTGCCAGCACATATGCGGACGAACTCCAGCAGATCTCACGATCCCTTTGTCGTCTACTTGCATTTGTTCCATGTACCTAACGACTTGAATTGCAGCTCCACTGTAATTATCTTTCGCAAGTACGATGGCGAATGAATCTTTTTTATAAAGGAAAATGTTATTTGGAATTTTCATACCGTATCCTCTTCGTCTACAAGTTCTTGAATATTGAGTTTGATTTTAAGTTTCACTGATTTCAAAACGCTGATGACTACGTGGCGTTTGATTCCTAACTTTTCAACCATCGTGTTAATACTCACACCTTCAACTAAGTGAAGAGCGAGCACTTCTTTTTCTAGCTGATTGAGCTGATCTAAAACTCGAGTCACTGAACTAGAATAGGAGAGCCAATCATCCAAGCCTTCAACAAAAATTTCCTTGTCTTCATAAACTTCTTCAACGCACAAGAGTTTTGTTCTAGCGTTGCGTTTAGATCTGCATTTTTTTGATAAACTTTTAAAGTGATTCTCAATGACTGCTGAAAGATAGGTCGTGAGCTTGACGTTTTGACTTGTGTCAAACGTCGCTAGTCCCTTCCACATGGCGATCCTAACTTGCTGTTCAAGATCGTCATAAGCCCAACCAAACGTCTCCTGAGCTCTGTACTGGTATTTAGAACACCAGCTTTTCACGACATATCTCATGTCGCTTTTCATCAGCACTTCAATTTGCGAACTAATGTTCCGACGCTGCTCAGGAGACATCTCGTTTAAGATCGTTCTGATTTTTCCAGGGGCGTTATTTTTCATTGTAAAAGAGTATTTTGAATACGACGTTGCTTTTTGAAGCCACGACTTGCATCGGCATTTTCAAGTCAACATCTTCATCACTCAAGAATTTGTTTTCAAGATCTTGAAGCATTTGAGAGCTCACATCGCGAAACACTTTGCACTTAGTTTTAGCCGGAGCATCTTTTTGATAATAAATACTCACGTACAAGCGACCTGATTGGCTTTCGTTAATCTGTGCTGATTTAAAAGCACCTTTAGCTAAAATCAAGTTCAGTTCTTCTTCTAGTATTCTCGGGCTTTTTTCAGATCTTGTAAAATCAGTCACAGAAACTTGAATCATACTTTACTCTCCTCAGTGGTTTCATCAGGTTCAATTTCAAACCTGTCGAAAATGAATTGAACTTCAACCCCTGCTCTGATGTTTCTCTTTGAAAGAGTTTGGTTTAAGTTATCAACCAAACGTTTTAAAGCAGGATTAAAAGCTTGATCGATCACTAACTTTGCGTAGGCAATGTCATTATCGGTCGCAGTCAAATAGCGTTTCATCATCTTATCGTTATGTTGCGTCGATGGAGCTGGTAAGAGGTTGTGCTTCGTCTGTTCCTGAAGTTTGAGTTGATTCAGTTGATCCTGCGACTGGTTCTTTTTGTTCCACGGCCACATCTTCTTTTGTCTCCGGTGCTACAGCAGGTTCATCTTGCTTCACTGCTTCAGATTGTTTCGCAAGTTGTTCTTCTTGAGCCTTCTTTGAAACTTCTGTCGCAACTTCATCCGCACGTTTATAAACGATATTTTCAAATTCCCTTTGGAAGTCAGCCATTGAAATTTTAGATTCATCAAATCCAGCAACTGATTCTGAATGCTCTACTCGAAGCGACTTAATCATTTCAGCAGTGAGAGGGCTCATGTTTTGATTCTTCGTCATCTCATTTAAGATCGCTTCAATTGTGTTGATGCGATGACTTAGATTCATGTTGAAAGTTTTTTGATTCTCATTCAACTGATAAATCCATTGAGCGACTTCTTCCATCAACGCTTTCATCGTGATATCCACGGTGAAAACTTTGCGCTCAAGGTTGAAAAACACCTGACGAAGCAGCATGGAATAACGTTTTTTACTTTCAAGATCGAGCTTTGCTAGAGCTTCATCCATTTTTTTAAATGTATTTTGAAGACGATTTTCAAGAACGTTGGCGACTTGAAACGTGTAGGCTTCAAATATTTTCTTCTGCTCGTCTTTGAAGGTTCTGAAAAGCTTTTTTACAACACCTCGAATAGCGAGCTTGCTTTCAGCTGCCTTAGATTCTAAGTCAGTCACTTCGCACATCGAATCGGTATCAGGAGTTTCAGGCATCGTGATGGTATCCCCGAAGCTTGTCTCTTGAATTTTTTCGTCTTTCTGCTCTACGTTCGTCTCGTTCATTGATTCATCTCCTTTGATTTATAGTACCCATAGCCAATCAAAATCGCGTCTGCGATGTCGTTTTGGTTTTGGAGTAGATCGATTCCAAAAAGTTCTTTGACTTTTTTTACTGATAAATGCTTATTGGTAATCTTACCTTTAACGTTTTCGCCTCGAATGGATCGCATCCGTTTGGTGATTAAAGATTTGATTTCATTTTTACGAGCTTTTTCAAGTTCACCTTTGAATGCTCGAGAGCCATGCCGCATTTGATAGTTATATGTGACTTCAGAAATTGCCTTGGCCGTGATCTCGTTTTTTAAACGCATTCGTTCGAGTTTGATTTCCTTATTAGCTGCTCGTTGGTCTTTCGACATCTTCATTCCCGAATGCTTGTGCCATTGACTCGTGTCCATGTAGATGGGAGTTCTTCCGAGTGAAAATAAAACCACGGCCACTGAGTAGTGAATAAACTCGAGAACTTTTTGAGCATCCCGATTTCTGCCTAGACCGGATTGATTGGTTTGCTCAATCACGATGGCGTCCACATAGCCCTTTTCAACTAGAACTTGCTTCACTTGATTGCCAATTTGCACTGACAGTTGGATTAAATTCATCGGATATGGCAGTGAAAAGTCTTTAATATTGTAACTAATTTGACCGTAATGAGCAGCTCTCCCGTCTTCAGTAATTGCCCAACCCGTCTTCGTTGAGAGATCAAGTGCTAGAATTCGCATTGTTTTTCTTCCTTAGTTCTTCTGCTTTTTTTCGAATCGCTTCTTCAGCGGACTCAGAATCCTTGCTCACCTTTTCATTCTCACCGACGACATCACGATCCGACTGATCCCGGTTTCGTTCGCTTTGCTCATGTGAAACTCGGTCTTGAAGGTTCTTAAACCAGTTGATAAATAAAATACTCAATCCACCCACACCTAGAAACCCAATCAAACCCACAAGCCAGCCCCAAGGGCTCCCAGAAATTAGGCCCGTGAGAAACGTCATGCCTTGAGTAAAAGTAAATTTAACCACGTCATCCATATCAAACCCCCTATTAGTTCAGCCAAGTCCAGCCCTGTTCGGGACGATAGACACCAATCATTGATCGACCTGTCACGGTGAGAAGTCTCAGCACATGAGGAATCGAACGATCGAATTTAAACTTGGAATCAAAATCTAAATCAAACTGGTCATCTAATGAAATCGCTGTGACTGAATCTTGCCCAATCACTTGAATTTTCTTTCCCTTGTACTTAACGAGTGGAACAGACAGTGGAATGAATTCTTTTGAGTACATCCAAACCATCCAAGAAAAGAATTTGATGTCATTTCCATCTACAAAAACACCCTGAAAAATACAGCTTTCAGGTTGAAAAGGTTGAATGAGTTGACTGAGTTTCAGCTTTGCGTTGCCTGCTTTAACTGGTAACGGTCCTTCAAATTGAGCTCCACATCCTTGAACAGCGGCATACACTGAGCCTAATGAGTTCACTGGAAGGTCTAAAACTGCATCAACATCAAACCTTGTTTTAGTCGTGTAACCATTCCAATGTTCTCCAGGGCGGCTCACTCGGATGAACGCGTGACCTTCAAAGGGATGAATTTGAATAGATTGATTTTTTTCTTTTGGGAACTCAGGTTGAAGCGACACGCTAATCAGGCAAGACTTTACGGCCGGGCCTGAGAGTTCATAAGTGAGCACTTGATTTTTTTCATAACGTTCACGTTGTTCGATCTGACAATCTTTGGATCGAATCGTAATCTTTCCGCTGTAATAACCTTGTACTGAAAATGAAACTGAATCTAGAGGATCGCCTTGCTGCATCTCAAGAATAATCAGTCCTTGCGCAGTCACTCCATTCACTTTGAATTCAACGGTGGGGTAATTGGATTGAGCCGCAGGCACCGAACTATCAGGCCGAATTCGCTTGACGCAAGAAACTAAAAAGCAAACGGCTACAAGGAGAGCTAACATTCGCGCGAGTTTCATTTTCTCTGACTCCATTTTTTAAAGATCAGCAGACATAAAAAAAGCCCCTGTGCATTTTTATTCAAAAGACAGGGGCTTAGATCAAAACTGAATCAATTAGCTAGCCGCAACAGCAGGCTTAGCTTCATCTTTCTTTTCAATGAACTGTTTATAGATCTGATGGATCAGAACTTGGAGTCCAGCGATCGTCGATGAATGAAGAAGTGCAGCAGGAGCGCTCACACCTGAAGCCACCATTGCGAGCACGCCAGTAATCAAACTGAGCACCACAACGATGAGCAATCGGTACTTGCCAGCCATATTAGCAATCGGAGTTTGAAACGCTTTCATCATCAACTGAGTCACGATGACTGCGATTACAAGTCCGCTAGCTCCTTTAATTTCGCCCACTGATTTCAAAAGCATTTGAACGAATTCATCCATCCCTACGACTACGACAGTTGGGTCTTCCACTGCGAAGGCAACCGCGCTCATTACCAAAGTCATCAACATCAAAGACAGAAACATGAAAGCTTTTTTCATTTCATTTCTCCTAGGTTTTTAATTTACTTCACTAAGTAAAACGGACCGTACAGGATTGAATCAAACATCAACCCTTCCAATACGGTCGCGTTCATCACGTGAACGGCTTCCAGAATATCATCAGCAAATTTACTTGGCAGCAACCAAGTCAAATCTCCAGCTTTAGCTGAAGGTCTTACTTTGGTTCTTACTTCAATGAAATGCTCAGGCTTTGAGCCTTCACCGATGATAAAACAATAGTCTGGAAAAGCAGTTGCATACACTGGCAGATGTTCACGGCATGGAACGATGTGGCTTCCGTAGTAATCGGACCAGCTTTCACTTGCTTGTTCGCCAATGAAAAACGTAAGAGTTTTAGTCTCTTCGTTGTAATCGAAGTCCATGAAATGAACTAAGGTTGATCTTTTTGTTCGCCATTCAAACCGAGACTTCATCAGATGTGCGCATTGATCTTTTGAGCAATCAACGTCCACTTGAACACCGACAATCGGTCTTTCATGCTCCAAGGGTTGATCAATTGGGAGCTGGTTCACTTTTAAGGCTTCGAGATAATCTTTTAGTTCCTGTGAAATTTTCGGAAATTCGTTAGTGTTCATCTTAAGAATTCTTTCCTTTGCATTTCTTTTTCAAGATTCTCAATCAGAAATTTAATTCTATTATACCCGATGTCGGGATGCTTCTCGTGAATCTCTGTCTTGTTGAGTCCGTTCATGAAGAACTCGATGAAGACTTTTCTCTTATGTCCGAATATAGATTTCACGTATTCCTTGGCATCGATATAATCAGCAATGCTTCCTTCGGTGTCAGCGATCTCTCTTGTGAGCGACTGAAAGTGAATCAATACACGGTCTTGATCTCCTGAACCTTCAGGGCAACTTTGAAGCTCAAGCGTGGCCATATTGACGGTACCTTTTTTATTAGCCGTCTCAATCCGTCTTGCTTCATTGATAAACTTGCACTTTAGGACTTTAATCACCCAAGTTGAAAGCCGCATTCCCTTATCTGGTTTGTACATTTGGATTGCTTTGTGAACAATATAGCGTCCAAATTCAAGTAAATCGTCGCGATCTAAACAGACATCGCTTGAAATGTAGTTGCCCATAAGACCTGAATTGATCATCCGATGGATGTATCTGTCGAACTGAGTAATGGTTTCTCTCTCCGTTTGAGAGACCACGAGCTGTTGTTGATTGGAAAAATAGCCCTGGAGTTCTTGTTTTAAGCCAAGCTGAACTCGATCCGTGAATTCAAACCCTAGTTGGTTCATCTAAATATGCCCCCCGACATGAGATATGTGTAATAATATTTGTTACCGTTAATGCGGGGTGTGTAAAGAAAAAAGTTACTAACGTGTCAAATTGTTTTCGTTTGTTTTACAATTTTGGATCCCAAACTTGTAGAAACCCTTTCACACGCATGGATCCATTCGGAGTTAGAACGCGACGAGTCTTAATATAAACTCCATCCCCTTCACGCTCAACAGCAGTGCCTTGGCCGGTGTTGCCTTCGATGGTTTCAATAGAATGAGCATCGATCAATCGTTTAATAATGCCTACGTGTCCAGAGGCTGTCGCTTTTCCGTCTTTATAGTACTGCCATAAGATCAGAGCTCCTGGATGCAGCAGAGACTGAATGCGAGCGTTTTCAAGCATGTGATTCCAAAGGGTCATGCAGTGTTCGGTTTGGTAAAGCCAGGAAGCAGGATTTGGTCCGCCGTTTTTGGTCTCGTAAAGAACGTCAGTTCGTTTCACACAATACTGAACAAAGGCTAAACACCAAGACTCACGTTGAGCTTTTCCGTCCACGGCCTTTTGAAATAACTCCACTTCAGGACCACAATTATCCCCGCCTTTTTCGGTTTTTCCGACAAAGCTTAAAGCCGTTTCAATCAGGAGTGCGCATTTTTTAGTATAAAGTTCAGTCATAAAATTTTCATAAAAGCACCGACTCCGTAGTATGCCGGGAAGTCGATCACTACTTCACCTAAGTTCTCTTCAATGGAGTGAGTATGCTCAACACGAATCCTACGGTCTCCGTCTTCTTCTAAAGCAAGCGGACCGCTAGGAGTATCCGGTCCAGTCTCAGCGCCGTGGTCATGGGTGAAGTCAAACTCTTGAGATCCGCCGGTGCCGTTTGAAGTTTTACTGGAAGAAAAGCGAAGGTACTTTTCAGTCATGTTCGGAGTGAACCTAGCGAATACTCCGATCGTTCGAAGCGGCGATAACGGATGCGTGATCTCTGTTCCGTCGCAACGCTGATACACGTCCTGACTTAATAGGCCCACTCCAATTTGATTTTCCTGCCAGATCAAAATCTTTCCAATTGGAACCAGATCATTCAGGTAATTCATATTGAGTGCAAGTTTTTTCAGAGCTTCTTCTTGCATGGAAGCAAGCGCCCTAATCTCTTCCGTGTGATGGCCAGTAAAAAGAGCAGGCGTAGGAAGAGACATTTTAGTTAATCCTCATGTAAAATTTCAGCGTGTAAAAGGGAGGCTCCATGTTGAGTGAAAAATCTAAGTCGATTTCGATCGTATGATCATGCTGGAAGGCGACGTTAAAAGTTCCATTAGAAGGATCTGCATCGGACGTAGTTGTATGCACTCCCGTTTTTCCACCATGGTCATGCTCTAAGTCTGAGTAAAAGTTAGAGCCGCCTGCTAGTCCGACCTGTCCTGCTCCGGCTGGAACTTTCAAATAGCGACTCGTGAGGTTAGGTGTAAATCGACGTTGACCCGGTGTGCTCCGAATAAGTGAATTCTCATCTAAAATTTCTGTCCCATTACACTCTAAAAAGAACTTGGGATCAGGCGAGGGGACGCCTGGAATGTTCACCATGATCGGAACAATCTCGCCTACCGGCACTGACTCAGACAGATGTTTTAAGTTCTGTCTCATGTTCACGCCGAGCTCAGTTGAGCCTACGGCACCAAACTGAATCATGTCTTCTTCAATTTGAGTGAACGGCATTAGCGAATCCTCATATACGGTTGAACGTCAATGTATGGAGGAATCGTTGAAATCTCTCCTAAGGCGGGCTCGATCGGATGGGCATGGAGATTAGGTCCTGCGACATCGTTATTATTATCCGTCGTTTTTAAGTTCTCACGGTCAAATGTTTCACCAGTAAAACCCGAGTGATCATGTTCAAGGTCAATCGTTTCTTGACCGCCTGTGCTTCCGATATTTGAAAACGCCTTAGCAAACTTGCTTCTTAAATCCGGAAGCGTCACTCCATTTAGAGGCGACAAGGGGTCACTCACGGCTGTTCCATCCATGTACTTCCAGTTCGCATTAGGCTGAGGGATCTGAGATCCATTTGCAAACGTTTGCGATTGATAAAAGTACATCACAAACCCAATTGGAACCGCAGCATTTATCCAGTTCAACTGCTGATGAATCCTGATCCAAATCCCTGCCGCAATGGAACTTGCAAAGTCAGTTTCCATTTTCTTAAGAAGAAGCGGTCTTGAGTTTGGAATGATGATCATAGTTTCCTCAATTATACCCTTCTACACACTCGGAACGAAGTCTTTTGGATGCAGAATATAAGGCGGACGATTGTCGCTGAAGTGATGAGTTCCGGATCGTTGCTCCTCAATTTCATTTGAAGTTGTGGACGGATAACCGACAACAGGAGGGCCGTAAGAAGCAAAGTATTTTCTCTGAGCCACTGAAGTTGAATCGTAATCCGCATACCTCAAGTAATGCCCGCTTTCGATCACGCCTGAAATGTTCCTCACGGTCGGACTTAAGACTGTCGTCAAAGCGTCTTCGAACTGAATCACTTGACCAGACACGCTTTCAATAGTCGCTTCTTCCAAAACTTCGTGAGTCGTAGCATCGACAATGGCGATCTTAAAGCCTACCTGCCAAGCCTTGCCACAAATCGGAGCTTCACGGACCTCAGCAGTCTCGCCGTTCACGTCTTCAATTGTGGCCGTATCTGCGGTGGCTGAAGTAATGGCACCCACTGGGGCAATGTACCCAATCGTTCCAAGTGTCGTTAGAACGATCAAATCATTTTGGCCGCCTGCTACTAAACCCTCAGGAATGTAGTTTCCGAATGCTGTTGTTCCTAATGACCAGACTTTTAGCCCTAAAGTCATCGTATCTAAGTCATACCGAATCTGTCTCACAAAGCATGGAACGTTGTTAAAGCGTCGTCCACCTAACTTAGTTCCATCAATCGGACTGATCGGCGTATCAAAAGCGATCCTAAAAAAGTCCATCGGCTGAGTAAAAAGCATTCTCCAAGTCACTGTCATGTTCACAAACTCAGGTTCAGCAGCAGCCAGACGAACAAAAAGAGGCATTAATTTATCGACGTCTTGACGGCGATACACGGAAGGCATGAGAAGTTTTTTATCAATCTGCCTACCTGAAAGTGTAATGCCTGAAGGAGAAAGATAAGTGTCCGACGTCTTTTGTTTTCCGCTTGCTGGAAACTGTTTGTAATCACAAGAAGCAGAATTGAAATACTGATTCCATTCTTTAGCTGGATTAAAAGTTGCGTCTTTTAAATCCCCTTCACGAATTAATCCGCCATCGTTTCTGAATTTTTCAAACGTGATTTGATAGGCAGCATACTTTCCAAACCGTAAATAATAAGCCGTATTATATTGCTGAAGAAGTTTTGAAACCGTGGAAGTGAGTTCAGCAAATTCACCAATGTAAATCCGAGCACGGTATTGAGACAACTGTTCACGAGAGGTTTGATTCCAAACTAAGTCAAAGTCTCCACTGGTTTTTCCGGCATATGATTGAAGCAAGTCGCGTGCAATAAATCCAGGGTTCGTATAAGCGTTTTCAATCTCGTTAAAGTTATAAAGTGTGACAGTATTTCGATTTAAAACAAAAACAGTTCCATCTTGAGCACTCGAAATACCAACTGGATAGTTGATGTCTTCGCCTACTTCTGAAAAAAGAATTGCACTATCTGCGATCAATGCACCTGTGGTGCGATTGATGCGATAAAATTTTCCTGTATAACGATCTGCCACGAGCAAGTTTTGTTGATTCACGTCAGCTGATAAATCCGTGATCTCAACCGCACTAGCTTCAAATGCAGATCGATTCCAGCTTGTCACAAGGAGTGGATTAATAGCATTGAAAGGATTGATTTTATAAAACGTGCCTGTTGAATTATCCACAATGTAAAGCACGTTTCCTTCATCAATCGTTAGCCCTCGCCCATCGACTAAAGTGGAACTCAGTCCGATCACATTCAGCGTTGAAAACTTAAGTCCTAATGCTTCTTGCTCAAGCATGTACCTATAAACCGTGCTCGTTGGATGATCGTAAATCCAAATGCTTTCGTCTTGCTGCCAAGTAATTCCCGTGATTTTCGTGATATTTGAATCAACGTCGTCGTAGCTAATTTCTTTAATCACGTTTCGTTTGAAGTCTAAACAGAAAATCTTTCTCGCTGAATCGTCGGCATACCAGAAGTTATTATCGAAATCTAAAGTAAGGCCGTAAGGTTCATTGTCCGTTATACCGTAATCCGGTATACGATTCTTTGACATGCGTCGAGTGTTTTTACCTTTGCACTTGATCGTGATCTTATCGCCTTGAATGAAACGGTAGTTCAACGTGGTGACTGCATACTCATCCCCTTCGTTAAAGATCGTTCCTTCAATGACACCTAGTTGAGCATTCGCGACGTTGTTAATTGTAGAGCTTTCAGACGTAGAAAGCTTAATCACGTTATCGCCAACGCTCACATGTTTTTCAATGTAGTTGACGTTTGCCTCTGCGGTAATAAAACTCTGTCCAGATCCAATGCCTGCTTTTCCTTTTTCTAGAATCGTTGAAGCTTCGAAAAGAACAGGCGTGAACACGGGAATATAAAACTCACCTTTATCTAAATCGACTGTAATGAGATCCACATCAATTCGGATCGGGCCTTCAGGCTTGTCTTCGCCTCGGTTGCCTCGGTGTAAATAAATTTCATCAATACTCTGAAGCCCATTGTCGCTCACTTTAAATGTGAACGAGGTTGGGTCTTCTTGATTGGCATTCGTGCAGTAGGCAGGGATCGCTCCATATTTAGGAACGTCTTCAGTCCAGTCTCCGTAGACAATCGGGATTGCTTTTCCTTCAGCTTCTTCTTGAACTTCTGGATTAGAAATCGTGCTGAAAACTTGTGAAGGAATCTGGCGATTGTCTTGGTCAAATTGATCGTAACACTTAATGGTGACATCGTTTTCAGTTGTCGTTACGCCTTGCTTCTGAGTGATGTAACCATTGAAAAGAGTGAAATAGTTTTCAAATTTAATTCCGAAACCAACTTTGATTTCAACCTTGGCACTGATCCACTGCTGATATTGTTTTCCGTGAGGCAAGTATTTGTTGAAAAAACCATCTCGATTATTGAGCGTTAAACTCATGTCGCCTACTTGGAACTGAGGATTCAGCCATTCGCCAAGTGTGACGTTGATCTGAGGAGCTTTAGAAACTCGGGCTTCATAATATCGCGGAGACCCGTCTTCGTCTTGAACGTATAAGTTTTTATCAGATACTCGGATCGTGACACCGTTTCTTAAGTGAAGGTCAGCGATCCAATTGAGTTCCATGAACGGATAAGCAGCGTTCAGAAGCTCTTGAGAGAGATTAGCGAGTTGATTTTTCCAAGGTTCGCGTGAAGTGGGAGGAGGAAAAAAAACTGGGACGAGCGTTCCTGCCGAGAGTCCAGAACCAGCTGGACCACCGCCAAGGAAATTTAAGTCCCCACAGAAATTCAAATAGCCAACTTGGTTGCCTGTGTAAAACCACCGAGTTGAACCACCTCCTCCACAGTCACTCATTATACATCCTTACATCGAAAGTAGGGACCATTTTCCTGTTCACAGTCTTCTTTTAAGTTATGAATATGAGTGCCAGCACAGCCTGACAGAAGCACTCCAAGGATTAAAAATAAGGTCATTACTAGTTTCATTGTATCTCCCTTTCTATTTATACCCAATATTTCACGAGCGGATGATTTGGTCCAACTTCATTAGCCAAAACGACTTTCATCCCTCCTGGAAACTGTCTCAGCATCTGAGCAGTCCACAACTCACGAACAGCTAAAATGAGCTCACTCTTGTCCTTAGCAGCCTCAAGCATAATGAACTGGGTCAGAACTTGGAGCGGATCTTGCTTTAGTACGAGCATCAAATAAAAAGCTTGGCAGATTTCCCGGAAAAGATGTGGCTCAATGACAATTCCTTTGACGTTTGAACACCATTGCATATGACAAACTACATGAGGCCATTTCCCAAACCATGACTTAAATGTTTTTTTATCTAACAATTTGAATTCGTCAGCCTTGACGTTTTTGAAAAACCATTTAAAAAATAAAAACCTTCTCACGTTTCCAGCATTCAAAATCATCCAAGACATTTTTGAATTCATTAATTGAGCAGCGTGAAATACTGCAATGTAGGTTTCTTTACTAGTATGACATAGATTTGAACCTGGTTTAGTGTTCAAAATTCCAGTTTTTTCAAAGCAACGAGAAACGATCTTTTCAAATTCTTCGAGGTCAGAAACTTTAACTTCACCTCGTCTTACTAAAAGAATCACATACAAACTATAATAAAATAATCTGCGTTCAGTTGAGTGATAACGTTGAACTGGAAATACGAGCCCTTGTGCGTCTCTGAATTTCTCAATGTCATCTTTAAGTCTCATTTTTCTCCCGATACAAAAGTGAGCAAGTCAGGGGAATGAATTCAAATCATTCACTCCCCCGATCAAACTAAATAGTTGATTTTGGAAAGACCGTATTCATCCCTTTCACATAAGATGGATCAAACGAGCTAGCGCGATCAAGCGTCAGCTTCAAACTCATGTTGCTTCCATGAACGCCTGCAATCGTATGGTCCCACATGAATAAAAGATCATTGGAATCTACCACTGAAGTTGCCGTCTTGTTGCTTGAGGTTCCAATTTGATCGAAGTTCGTTTGACTGGAAGGAGCCAGAATCGAGTTCTGACCCACTCTGTGCTCAGCCTTAATGCCGTTTCCAAAGTTAAACAAACTAATCAACGGAGCTTGAGGGGCATAGTTTGCATTCACAAAAGTGGAAGCATCCCGAGCGATTCTGACGTAACCCAATTTTCCAATCCACTGAGTATCAATAGCTCGAGAATTACCATACGATCCTAATCCAACTCCAAGTGCAGGTCCGTTAGATGAAACAGCAATCGTATAACCTGCCGTCGTTTGAGAACTATAGGCACACTCGACTCCATCCACGTAAAGACGAATCGTCGTTCCATCTCCAGTGACTTTCACTTTATACTTAGTCGCTAAAGAGAGAGTTAAGTTACTCGCTAAAGTGACCGTCGTCCCGTGAGCCCACCTGAGTTTTCCAGTGCCATCGGTTCCAAAGGTCCATCCGCTCGTTGTATCTGAACTGTGCTTATAACCCACAAAAATCGGCTGAGTGCTAAGAGTTGCAATCTTCACTTCACACTCAATCGCAAACTTTCTATTGACGCCAGACAAGCTCACAGGTTCGCCTGAGAGAAGAATTCCACCGTTGATGAATTCAGTCGTACTGCTACCTGCAAAGTTCAGGGCTTTTCCTTCTTGGAAATCGACATCACTGACGAAGTTCGATGAACTGATTCCGCCTTGATAAGTGGAAGGCAACACCCAACCAGAACGATCTTCCGCTTTCGCAGCTGCGGTCACAGCTCCGGTAACCGTATCGAGTCTTGCACAATCGTCTGTCCCTAGGCCAACATTGAACACTAGGTTGTCATCAAACACGTCGTAACCTTTTTGTTCAATGGCTCCGATCGTTGACATGGCTCCTGCATTGAATGTGAGAAGCCGAGTGTAGATGTGTCCAGTGGTTGGGAATGCATTCGCAGCAGTAGCAGCGCCAGGATTTTTTATTTTTCTCCAAGCTACTTGGGCTGTTCCTGTATCACCAAGAGCGACTGTACATTCAAAGTTATGACGATCTCTGCTTTCGAAATTTGCACTTGCTGGAGTTGCATTACCGCAATCATAAACATAGTCACCGTCAATTGCGAAACAGTAATCAAGCGTAGCGTGACCGACCCACAGAGTAGAAATGCTGTCATAACGAACACGCTCTCCTGAACCATAAGAGTTACTGTTGCTACAAATTGCCTGTAGTAAGTTGACTCCATCGATTGGAAACGTAGGCTTCATCACGACAGCGTAGACCGTGCCGTTTGTGAGAGCAGTGGATGGAAAATTCCACATCAACCATTGACCATTTGCACTCGTAGTGATCTTAGATGGATCGTACTGGTTGATTGCGGTAGCCAACACGGTCCCATTTGGAAGACCCCCTGTCGTCGCTTGAAGCTCCGCGGTGATTGTGTATCCAGCAGGAATAGCGCCTTGCTGATAAACTCGAAACATCGCTGTTCTAATTCGAGTCAAACCAGCCGTTGCAGTAAACGTTTGACCGTGCCAAGAATCACTCGTATGTGATCGGATCGCGTTCGTATTATTGTTGGTGTACTGAGTGATCTGAGGCCCTACAAAGTTTGAGGCATCTAAGATTTCAAACAATGTTGCTCTTTCACATCCGTCTGGATGCTGAATTTCAGTGATCATTAAAGCATGAAGTTCATTATTTGGATCAATAACAATACGATTCCTGATTTGCTTGTAGTAGTTTTCATGATTCGTTGAAGTAGAAGTGTAGTTACCTTGATAATTAGATGGAGTTAAACCGCTTCCACCTATAGAGCTGATCAGAGTCTTGATAGAACCGAAGGTGGTCGCTGAAATTAAGTCTTGATGGAACTCTAAAGCATCAGTGGTGAGATTTCTTTCAAAGTGATACTTGCGAGTTGATCCAGCTTTAAGACCTAGCGTCCTGAAGTTATTGGTCGAGAGAGTAGCTCCATCGGTAGAAGCAGGGCTAGTCGTTCCTTGGTTATAAACGTGGTATGAGTTCGCTGATCCAGTGTTGATCATCAAGTGCGTTTTATGTGTAGTGCTTGATCCAGTAACTTGAAGATCGTAAGGTTGTTGGTAAGTAGTTCCAGATATGGAAGATGATAGGGCACTATGAGTAGCTCCACCGGCAGTATACCAACGGATATACATCTCATTTCCAGTTGATTTACCGCTAACTGCTACAAAACTAAGATCGGTTAAATCACCATGGACTTGGCCAAACCATGAATTACCTGGGGAAGTATTCTGAAAGATGAATGCAGCACTGGCACCTTCGGAATTTGCAGCATCAACTCCGGTGGCCACAGAAGCGCTCAACGTAGGACTTCCTACCGAAAGATCGCTGTATTTACCTTTAACTTTGTATCCACCGGCTCCTGTGAGTGGACTCCAAATGGAAAAACATTTCCCGTTGTCCGCAACGATGGAGGAGGCTGGATTATTAAAGTACTGAGGCAAGAAAAGATTGAGCTCGTCATCTCCGCCAAGCCCCATTAACTCTTGAACGCCAAAATCAGTCCAATTTGATCCTCTGTTTTTCGTGTACAACCAACGAAACCCTACATCGCTACTGATCTTAGTCGCTACAAGGAGGAGTCCATAAGTTCCGTTCGGGGAGAAAAAAATGTTTGATTTAAAGATCGTTCCCGCAACAGATCCAGATACTTGAAATCCACTGACTCCCAAAGATCCCAATAAGCTGATCGTTTCAAGTCCCTGAGCATCTGTGATTTTAACTTGCTCATAGGATCCTGAAGTTTTTGATTTCACTTCACACTTATGGTTAAAAGGCATCACTCGCAAGTTCGTAAAATAAGAGCTCGATGAAAGATCCATATCGAGATCTAAAGAATTTGGATTCAATAAAACTAGAGTAGTCTCATCCGCTACTGAATCGTAACTCACTGAATCGATTTCGAGTTGAGCGACATTATTATCTACGTTCACTAGAAATAAATGAACATCACTTCCGTCGCTCGTGGTTTTTGTAGCGATGATGACGTTCTTTCCTACACTAAAATAGCCTGTCACATCTCCGTTAAAGATAATCGTATTTGAAGAGATGGCAGTATTCTTAGGCGCTAAAGCTTGAAGCGCCATGATCATAATGCCTTTTGATCCGCTGAGTCTCACTGAAACAGTTTTCAATCTCTCGTAAGATCCATTAAGGCTGGATCCAGAAAACTTAAGAGCACTTAGATCTTGAATGAGGTTGGTTTTCGTTCCCTTTTCAGTGTCGTCAAAGTCATCGATCAGCTGATTAATAATAGGGGAATTCAATAGATCCAGTTCATCTAATCTGAGTTCGTCATACAATTGATTGGTGTCGGTTCCACTTCTTGAGCTACTTCCGCCACCGCTGCCTGTGTTCGTATCCAAATCAGACCATGCATTTGCCTCGTATTTTCTGAATTTATTTAACGGACCATCGTAGTAGATGGCTCCGTTAACAGGATCTGAAGGAGGTCCTGCTTGAGAGGTGAACACAATACCGCGATCAATTTTATAAAACTTCTTACTCATTTTAGATCACTTTCCCTAAAATTAGTTTTTTCAAACTTCAATTTTAAATTAGGGTGGAGTGAATTTCGAGTTCACCACACCCAGTTCATACTACCTTAAGCAATGGCTTTGAATCGTTTCACGTCTGCACGCATGGTCTTTGCGCCAGCTCCCGTGGTGTATTTCACTTCCACGTTCGCTCCGTTGATCGCAGCATCCCAAGACACGCCAACGTCGCCAGTCTCACCGTGACGATCGTTGATCGAGATATCGGTTCCATTGGTTCCGATTTCTAACGTTCCTTTTCGGACTCGACCTGTCGTTGCGTCTTTAATCAAGTAACCAATCTCAACGCCTTCGAATGAAGCGTGAGCAAAGGTGAAGCCTGCTAGCACGGTGTCTGTCTGACTGGCTAGCAAGGAGAGCGAGTGCATGTACTCTTGCTCAAGAAAGTCCGTTGGAGAAGCGACAGCTCCACGTTTAAAAGTTCCAAGAACAGCTTGGCCGTTTAAATCGAGGTTGCCACCTAGCTGAGGTGTCGTGTCTTCAACGACGTTCGCAAGCTTAAGTGCAATAGCATCGAACACAGCATTCTGAGAAGGTGCTACGTCTGTGACTCCGTTTGTGATGGAATCAGCCACCGTGGCAGCTTTAGCAGCAGCAGCGGTGAAGTACAGATTCGTACCTTCAGCAATGTTTGTGGTCGTAAGAGAAACGGTTCCAGTCTGACCGTTGACTGAAATGACCGCACCTGCGGCCGTGAGTTCAAGCCATGCAGATCCGTCGTAGATAAATGTTTTCCCAGTACCGGTAACAATCGCAACGTCGCCTTCTTGAACTGTGAGAGCATCGCGAGCCGTGTTATCTGCTACGACGTTCACATCCACTAATGAGATCGGAGGAATCTGAGCCGATGGAATTTTTGAGTCTGCACCTAAAGTTGCTACACCGTTTGCGGCACCTTTTTCAGTGGACTGAATCGCAGAAGCAACGAGACCTAAGTCCACGTTAGTGTCAGGCATCGTTACCGTGCGGGTGGTACCCGTAGCGATTGAAGCTGCACTGAACGCGATCTTTTTAGTTTGGTCAGTCGCATCTAAGATGCGGAAAATCGTTGCGAGAACTTCACTTGAAGCAACTTCAGAAACCGCGCCGGCTTCGTACTTCTTAAATTTTCCATCCGTAGAATTGTACCAGATCAAACCATTAGAAGGAGATGCTGGATCAGCAGCAACACTTCCGATTTTAATTGGACCACCAAAGTTCTGAATCTTATTATTTGCCATGACTTTCTCCTATAAAAGTATATACACCGAATTATTTAAGCCCATCGTTGGAGCCAGTATTTAAACTGTGCATTGAATCCCGTCGAAGTGCTCGAATAAGTAACCACCACATTCCCACCTGAGATCGATGCATCAAACGTGATGCCTAAATCTATCAATTGATCCGCCTTAAAGAAGGCTACCGAACAGTTCACATTCACGCCGTCGTTCACGAGATTCATCACCCCTTGTTCACGCTTCCCATCTCGCACTAAGGAGAAGTGAATGATGATATGAGGGTACTGAGTTGCGTTTAAAACTAAGAGTGAAACATCGGTTGAGTTGTCGATCAGCACAAAGGCGCTAGAAAGTCCCTTGAATTCAAGACCATTCAACGTCAAAACTTTTGAAACTGAATCCCAAGTGAACGAAGAATCTGTAGATAAAAGATCACTGGAATTAAATTGAATTTCGCCGTTCGATCCAGCTGCCTGAAGTGATCCACTCGATCCGGTTGAGTAGCTGGGGATTCCGCCAGGACCTCCTGCTGCATCACTCCATCGAGAAACGAAATACTTCATCGTTCCTGAAGTCCCTGTGGACTCAGATTCGTACTCAAGAACTAAGTCATCTCCGTCTAAGTACGCATCGAAAGTAACTTGAATGTCCGTGATCACTGCACCGGCACGAACTAAAGTCACATCTGATCCGTTAGTTGAGATCAGGAGTTGCATGATTTCTTTCGCAGTACCTCGCAGTACAGAAAGATTGACAATCATGTTTTCACTGCCTGAAGAAGTCACTCGGAACACTTCGCCGGTTGAGTTGTCCGTGATGTCGCAGGTTTTTAGGGAACTCATTTCCCAGTAATCGCCTACGTTAAAGTATCTCACCGTATCGTTGATTTTAAATTCAGTTCCATCAAACACGGCAAGCTGGCCTGCGAATGCAATTCCTTTTTCTATGCGAACCGAATCCCCAATCCCGGGATCGGTTCCGTCTGGATAGTCAGCGACCTCAGTCCAGATAATACTTGAGCCTACGCCACTAGATTCATAGATGCGGTTATTGAACGCAAATAAAACTCGGTCTTCGTTCGCCACTGCAACGCCATCAAACGTCGCAGCTGAACCTGTCGGAATCACGGTTGCAAAGGGATCGTAAAAGGTGACTTGAATCGTGCCACCGTCGCCGCCGCCTTCACCAATTCGAGCTGCCTTATTATTTCTGACTAACGTGTTGTCAAAAAAGATCAGTGAATCGCCGATACGAGTTGCAATTCGAAACGCATTCACCGTGCTAGGAACGAGTGAAGCCACGACTGGAATTAAGTTCACGTTGGCTTGCTGATTGAGTAAAACGTAAATACTATCGCCATCGGCAACTGGACCGATGGGAGAATTTGCAGCCGTTACCGTATTCACGATGCCGGTGTCGTTGAAACGAATCTTGATGTCCGTCGTGAACGAAAGACTTGTAGCTTGCCAGAACACTTTTTTATCGTCCACAGTGGCAACCGTGATGCGTCCATCAGCAATTAAATAATTGATGTACTGCTGAACGTTCGCAACCGGAGAGCCTGAAAGGTTCGTATCGGCATTTAAATCATCCAGTGAAAGAATGCCGCCCACTTCAGAGTTGCCTCTTAAGTACGCACCACTCAAGGCCACCAAACGATCCAGGAGAAGCTTGCCTGATCCTTCAAAAAAGTTATCTGCATCTGTCAACTCTTCAACGTTCAGTCCGTAGTGAAGAGCGCCGATGCCTGAATTTAAATAGCGCCGAGAGGTTGGGCAGCTTTGAGGTTCAGTCGAGAGTCCGACAATGGACACCGTGACTAAATCCGTCACCGCACTCACCGCAACTAACGCATCGTATAAGTCTTGAGCCGTGCTGAGACCGGATTGGAAACCCACTTTGATATGCCGTCCGGTAACAGTAACGATTTCTGATCCCGGAGCTCCGACTGAATCCTGGCCGCCTGTGAGAAACGTTTGGGCATACGGAGCACTTTGAGGAGCTGAACCTGTGCCGGTGATCGTGGTGTTAATTAAAGCCGCTGCTCCCACGTGAGCATCTAAAGCCGCTTTCACTTGAGTGGCAGTTGAGACTCCGCCTTCTAGCGTTACGCTAATGGCATTTCCTACAACGCTCACCACTTCGTTTCCAGCGTCGCCGATAGCTTCAGCTCCACCAGACAAGGTCACAGGCCCTGCTGGAGCCGTCTGGGTGCCTGTGCCGGCATCTAACGAGTAGGCATTGATGAGAGCTGAAGCTCCAACGTGCGCATTGATGGCAGTCTTAATTTGGTTGGCCGTTGTGACGCCGCTTTGTATCTGAACGCTGATCGCTGTGCCGATCACACTCACCACAGGAGTTGAGGTCGGAGCGCCGGTCGTGAACGCCACCGTGATGCCGTTTCCAGCAATCCCAATCGTATCGGCAATGAACCCTAAGTCTTGAAGTGTCGCTGAAGCGTATACGCCTGGAGTCCAATCCAGGTATTGCAAACTAATTAAGTTGCCTGCTACGCCAGCCGTATCCGCTTGGAACGTGAGGTTTTGAATCAGGGATGAAGCTTTAATAGGAACAGCCGTGTCTTCGTACTGAACCGAAATTGTGTTGCCGTCTTCTTCAGTCAGCACGCTCACAAACTCGAGCTCTTGAACGGTGAGCCGAGCTAGACGAGCAGTTGAAGTGAACCGAAAATTATGATCTCCTGCGACCGTTCCCGCAACGCCTGCTCCGAAGTTTTTCTGCGGCTGTTCGTCGTAAGAGTCAATGTTCGTTTGATTAACATCCGTGCCTTGAGCGACTTCAAATTCAAACGTATCACCGATCTCAAAAGCCGTGGGGCCTTGATTGAGGGTGATAAATATTTTTTGGTCTTCGTCTATGTACTGTTGACCGACAATCGCAACCCCAATCGGTCCATCTAAAGCTCCGATGACTTGGAAGGTTGTAAAGGGTGCAACTGAGACACAGATCACCGTATAGAGTTGATTGATCGTGAAGTGGGTGAGTCGATTGACCGTGAGAGTTCCATCGCCAACCGCTCCACTGAGAAGCACGGGAGCACTTAAGACGTATGGATCTTTAAAAACAGATTGGCTCATAGTTTAGTTCTCTCAGCTCTCTATGTGTTTTTACTTCGTTAGAACATCTCTGTGATGCTTAAGCTCATAGTGACGTAACGATTGAGGGTGAACTGTTCATCTGGAACGTCATCGAACTGACCCCAGAGACTACAAAATGATGGATCATAACGGTCAATAATTACTAAGAACGGTCTCGAAGATCCCACATGATCAAACATCTCTCGAAGTGCCACGAAGTTTTCAACTCCATCCGCTTCAGCCACAGACGTTCTTAACTTCTGGAACTTCGCTTTCAGGGTTCTCACTTTTACTTTTTCAGTCGCAACTCGAAAGAAGCCTTCCGTCTTCACCAGCTCAGCCATGTCTTTATTGGCGATCACAAAGTCATCAGTGATGTCTTCGTTGGCAGTTAAGGTGACAGCTCGGCCTCCTACTATTCTACCAATCTGAACGTAACCACACGGATTAGCTGTGTCTAAAATTCTCAATCGATAATGCGAATACGTGCTTCCAAACGTTTGCGTAAGAACCATGTTTCCCTTCGACCAAGGAATCGTGAGACTCACCGGAGGAGCTAGCCAGTTGTCTGAAATATTTGCTTGAATTTTCACGACCGCAGTCGGTGAAAAATTGTGTCCTAAGATCGCAAACGTATCAATGTTTGAAGCTTGATCGGCTTCAATCACAATGTCCTGAGAAGCTAAAACGTTTGCACTTCTCCATACATGCCGAATGGATTCAGTGGTGAGGTTGGATTTATCAAAGTCTCCGTCAGCAGTTGAAGTGACTGATAAAATCTTAGAGCCAGGCATAAGGTAATCACGATTGCCAAGATCGAAGTAATGGAGAAAACTAATTCCTTCAGCACTCATCCGTTCACCACGCCTCTCTGATTCACAACTGCTTCACCGCGTTCACTGGCTTCACGAATTGAATTAATCACGAGATCTTGAAGGTCACGCTTGGCACTTTCGCTCATTTCATTTCCAACGTTGAACGTGTTGCTGAAGTTTTGTTCAGCCATCCCGCCGCCTTGATTAATTTTCTTAGCCGCGTTTCGTAAATCTTTATTTGCTTCAGGTTGAAGAACTGCTTCTCCCCCGTTCAAAATAAATGATCGACCCGACATGCTTTGTGGCACTTCGTCTAAGCCTTCATGGGCTTGACCGCCAAGCTTCTGGTTTCTGATGTTGTTTACTTGCATCATCCCTGCGGCAGCAATCGCAGCAGCGGCAGCCGTAGCGAGAGCAGGACCGACGATTGGGATGCTCGACAACGCGGCAAAGGCTCCCGTAGCAGCCATGAAAGTATTCACGGAAGCTTGAGCAATCGCTGCCCCTTTTCCGATATTAAACATGGTTTCATTTTTAGATTGCATGAGAGAAGCAGCAGCCGTTAAGCCTTGGTTCATCGCCTGATACTGGGACGACTGTTGAATGCCGACCAACATCCCCATGAACTGTCCATGCTTCTCTTGTTGAAGCCGGATATTCGCAAGCGTTTCACCCCAAGAGTCCCGCAGCTTCTGTTGACGAGTCACCTCGGCTTGAAGCTGAGTCTCACGAATCTGATTCATGTTAGCTTGATGATTTTGTTCCGCTTGCTCAATTGCAATCTTTCGTTCGCCTTCAGTGAGATCCTGATTCATTCGGATCTCAGCTTGGCTCGCTTCAAATTCCATTTGGCTTGCAGCTAACAATTCACGCGTCGCCATTTCATCGTTCATCAGGAGCTGAGCTTTTTCTTGATGAATCGCTAACTCTTCAGCGTTCCTAGCTTGCAGTTCTTGAAGACGAGAAGCGGACATCGCTCGCTCATAATCCTGGCGATTCATTTCTCCCGTTTGCATTGCAAGCGTGAGTTGCTGTTGACGGGCTTGTTCTTGAGCAACTTTAACATCAGCTCCGCCTGAAGCTTCTGATGCTCCACCTAAACCTTGAGTCATCTGAGCTCTGGCTTGAGCGAGTGCGATTTGTTTTTCAGTTTCAGAGCTCACCGCAAGTCGCATCTGAGCATCGAGATGTTCTTTATAAGAAGCCATCTCAAGATCGCGTGCAGCAAGACGCGCTTGAGTCATTACTTCAACACCGTGACGGTCAATGTTTTGTTCTTCGATCATGCGCTGAGTAGCCATCTCGACATGATGACTTCTCACTTCTTCAGCGAGAGCAATGCGTTTCGTTTTGATCTCATCAGCGACAGTGAACGTTTTATTTCGCTCACGAGAGATCGCAAGATCAACTTCTTTCATGCGAGCTTCACGTACTTCCATTTCGGATTTAATTTTTAAACCCTTCAATGCAAGTTGAGCTTTCGTTTCTTCTTCTTTCGCTTTTTCTAGAAGTTGTTTTTGAGCGTCATCCAAAGGAGCAATCTGAGTTGTGAGCTTGATGATGACTTCTTTTGAACGAGACTGAAGATCTTTAAGTGAGCCTTCAAATTGTTTTTTATTCTCTTCCCAGTCCATCAAAGCAAGTTGAGGAGAGACATCTTTCATTTTATCAATTGCAGATTTCGCAGCTTCTGAAGCCTTAATGAAGCCTGTTTCAAGCTTAATCATTGCTTGATTGCTAGCTGAAGCTTGAGATTCTAAACCTTTCAACGCATCGTTTTGTTCGCCTACAGCAACCGCTGTCTCTTCAGCTCTACGTGCAACTTCAACTTGAGCTTTTCCATTTGCCCAAAGTTGGTCAGAAAATCCTTCCATGCTCTGACGAATTCCTGCCACCGATTTCGCCATATCGGAATCGACGAGAGAAACGATCGCTTCAATTCCTTTGAGAAGAAGTCTGATTTGAAAAGTGACGACATCAAATGCAGCTGCTAAACCTTGTTTCGCAAAACCAGCGCACTTATCGAAGTTGTCAATCAAGTACCCAATGCCAAGCGTGAGTCCAGCAACGGCAGCAATCGCAATGCCGACAGGCGATAAAGCCATTGTACTATTGAGAGCGATCTGAGCAATTTTCCATGCAACCGTTGCAACCCGTGCAGCGTTGGTGACGGCGATGTATCCACCGACTACTCCGACCGCGATGCCTAATGCCATGCCATAGTTTTTTAAACTATCAGAATTTTCATTTAACCACTGAGCTCCACTTGCGATCGATTCAGCCATGCTCGTGAACATGACCGCTGATTTAGAAAGAGCAGAAATGACGGCAGGATTTTTCGTAATTAAAAATCCAATTTGCTTGAGCACGTCTCCCCAAGCTTCTTTTGATTTCTTTAAAGCGCCTTCATAAGTCTGAGAAGAGTTAGCAGCAAAGTCCCTGTACTTAGCCGCGATCAAATCAATCGCAGCCCCGCTTCTTAACTGTTCTTGAGTGAGTCCTTTTAGGGCCGTAACCTGAACGCCTAATTTACCAGTCGTTCCAGTCATCGTAATCGCGAGCTGTTTCATGGCAGCATTCGCATCGATGTTCAGAGCAGCGCCTAAGTTGACGGCAGCTTCAGTTGCTTTCGCAGCTTGTTCGGCACTCATTCCTAAGTTCATGCCGTAAGAAGCGAGGTCTTTTACGGCATCATCTGAGATCCCGATTTGCGCTTGCATCGCGCCTGAGAGTTTTTGGATCGCTTGATAAGCCTTCTCCGTGTAGTTCCCAGTCTGAACCATGGAGGCAGCAAGCTTGCGGTCTGAGGCTTCAGCTCCCGAAGCCGCATCGATCGTGGCACTGATGGCAGCGTTGACGCGACCAAACACAGCACCCATCACTTCACCAGCGCCTTTGAGAGCTAAGAAGGCAGTTGAAGCAGCAGTAACGGATTGGCCAAGACCCGTTTCACCTAAAGCGGCAGCGACCTTTTTTATGGCCGAACTGATATTGTCTTCCGCGGTGAGTTTGAGTTTTAACTCTCGATCATTATTACTCACTTCGTTCTCCCACCCGCGTTTCTTTTATTTTGAATCTCGGCGAACTGTTTCTTTTCAACGTCTTGTGCCTTCTTGGCCTCCCTAGAAATATACTCCGAAGAGAGGTCATCAAGATATTTGAACAGCTCAATAGTGTAAGCAGTTTGGTCAACCATACTGCCCGGATGAGGATAGATTTTTGAGTCCCGGCAATCAAAATAAAGATCGACCAAGAACTCGTCCTGCCGGCTCTGCATGTAAAGTCCCTTAGGACATTCGTCATACAGATGACCGGCAAGCAGGTTCTTAGCAGGCTTAAACAGATTGCAGCAGTTTCGAAGGCGTTGCAGACCTCGGTCGCACTTGGTGCAATTAAACGATGGACCCTTCTTGCGATCCATCTTGAGATGAATAACCGCCTTTAAGACTTTTTTTGGTCATCTCCTAGGTTCGATCGAGTCATCACATAGGAACCAATCTCTTGAATAATCGGACCTGGAATCTCAGCAATCACGAAGTCTCTAGCGACTCCATTTTCTTCGATTTGCTTCACACCTTCGGTAAAGTATTTCACCATCATGGATCCACGGCTCACGACATCCACTTGAGGGGGCAAAGGTTTGCCTGTCGTTTTGTCGTTTCCAACGGGAGTGAACTGATAGTGAACCTCGTTGATTTCAGCTTGAGTAATGGGGTTGATATTTTTCGTTAAGAAAAAAGTCGGCGTCATTCCTTCTAGGAACTTGATGTGCTTGAGATTCAACGTATTTCCATACGCTTTGACATCGCTATTTTCTAAGTCAACGGCTTCGTCTTGGATGCTAATCAGCCTTACGACTGCATTCGGATCAATCAGTTTAATCGCCATGGGAAAATTTTCTCCTGTTTAAGAAATGAAAAAAGCAAGGGCCAGTAAGGTAGTTGAACCTCACTAGCCCTTGTTCTAGGACCGACCTACCACCTACGGTTATATTACCGGATGGTCAGCGTGATCTCGGTATCGAGTGCGTTCTTGCTTGTCGCCATACAAGTTCCTTCAAGAGCCAAACTCACGTAGCTATCGCCAGGCTGTTCAATCTCAGGAATATTGAACTCCACTTTAGGCATTTTCCACTCAAAGGTTCTTCCAACGCCGCTCGTATAGGACGGAGCTGGAATGTCTTGAGGCTCAAGAGTGAGGGTGACGTCTTCAGCAATGAACTGTTTGCTTCTCATGAAATGAACGAAGTTATCTTTATTCAAGAGCACTTCACATTTTAAAGTCACAGTTCGGCGCTTGTCTGGAAGGTAACCCTTGTTCTTTGAAGTGCCGTACAAGAAGTCCTTCTTCGTGAAGTTGTTGGCAATCGCAACTTCAGCACTAATGGCTTCTGCTTGTCCACCGCTTGCAAAGCTCACTGAACCTTTCAGTCCAAGGAGAGCGTTGCTGGAATCAATCGGATCATAACTCACCGGAGCATGACCGATCACAATGTCGTTCACGTCAGCAGCTGCAAATGCAACTGAGACCCGAACGATATCCGCGTTGACTCCGGTGCCGATTGCGACGACTTTTTTAGCCGAGCTCTTCACCGTGTTGCCATCGTCTTTATCGATCACATCGATATAGCCGTCAGCTTCAAACATCTGGCCTTGGCCCGATCCAACTTTAGCTTCCGTATCCAGTAATCCGCCAGCTAAGTTCACTGCTGCTGCCACAACCTGAGCATTACCGCCCACGCCTGACACGGCAACACTGACCAAAGCAGAAGCGCCTACGTGAGCGTCAACTGCGGTTTTGATTTGAGAAGCAGTGGTGACTGCCGTTTCAATCTGAACGGAGATCGCAGTTCCTGTGAGGGAAACGACTTCAGCACCGGCCGTTGCTCCACCTGTGTAGGTAATCGTGATCAAGTTCCCGTTTGAACCTACAGCGTCAGCTGTATAGGTCAGGTCTTGAACGATCTTACTTGCCGCTACAGATGCACTTGTGAGGGCTTGAGCAAGAACGGATTGTCCAGCAAAGAAGGCGTCTTGTCCGAAGCCTTCCATCGAGACCATCGACTTGCCATCACCTGGCAATTGGAAGGTCATGGAATCCGCTACGCAACCAATGGCAAGCTTCGTGAAGTGCGAGGTTTCTTCCAGCATCCGGAAGCTGTTGTTATTTAAGCTCGTGAGCTTATAAACAATCTCAGCCGGATCAGTGAGATCCACGCTTCCGAACACGCTTAAGAACATCGCGTGCAAAGGGGGTAGCGTTGGGTTTCCAGATCCGTCTGGAGTGCCTGGAATCACATAGCCTTCGTAACTGATTTCAACTTCTTTTTTCCCTGAGTGACGAGTCACCACAGATCGGCCAGATCGTGCTTCACTGTCAGACCGTGGAATATCGAACTTGATATTTCCGTTAATATGCTCAACCGCGTCAGATCCAATCGGAAGTAATCCGCTGGTTGCGTCTTCGCCGTATCCGCCTGATTCGATCGAAAGCCAAAACTTCTGATCCAGGCCTAGGGCTTCATGACTTCTGCTTAAAAGATTTCTGCTCATTTTTTATCTCCTATTCCTTAGGCTGCTGGGTTAGCAGATCCATTGAGAATGATTTTGTACTTCTTCGTTCTCAAGCGTTTAATTTCAATAATGTCTGCTTTGTCGAAAGTGGAAGTATTGGATCCACCTAAAAGAGCTGTGCTCACTTGGGTAGTCAATACACTCACGCCTGAACCCGCAACGGAAACCAAAGCTGAAGATGGAGCTGAAGCAATGATTGCAGCTTTCACTGTGTTCGCAGTGGAAGTAATTGCAATTCCGTCGTGAGCTAAGTTGACCGTAATTGCGTTTCCAACTACGCCGACTGAAAGAGGAGCAGAAACACCTGGATCAACATAAGTGATCGTGATTGAGTTTCCGCCAGTTCCTAGAGCGACTGCTGTATAAGTCAGCCCTTGAATCACCTTGCTAGCTGCGATCACGCCAGCTGCACTTGCGATGATGAGACAACCCGTACTGAGAGTTTCATCAATGGTGAATGAGGAAAGCTCGTTACCTCGGTAAAGAGTTTTTCCTTTGAGAATTTGAAGTCGACTTGCTTTAACAGCTGAGGCGAGACGGATCTTTTCTAGGAGCTTCGTCTTTTTAGCAGCAGTCAAGCCAGTCCCATATTTTGATTTGAGTAATGGCATCGTATGTTCCTTCCTAACCGGAATAAGGTTAATCTGGGTGGTTAAGGTCTACGATGTATCTATACGTCTTACTTGGCGTTGCGTGCGTTCCGCGTGTACTCAATATCAATGTCCATGCTGAAAAGCCTCACTCCACTATTGTCCAGCTCACTGAAGAGTTGATTATCGGTCGGAATGGAGAGCACTTCCATTTTGTTAATCTGACCAAACAGCGTGTTGTTATCGTCTAAGCACTGTTCCACATCCGCTAGGAACTCCTCAAACTCAATGAATTCCATCTCGCGGCAAGTCCCAAAGATCTCTAATCGCCACACGTATTCGCGCACAGTGCCGGCATGGCGTTTAATATTATTGACCGAATCAATAATGTACATCACCGGAGTTTCAGCTTTCGCTTTATCCCGCCAGCCCTTCACGTTGAAGGTCACGTCGGCCATGTTCTGAGTATAACCTCGGTCCTTGGTGACGGTCTTTAAGAGCATCTGAAGGGCAACCAGGATACGAGCTCGCTTAGATTTTAAGGGCTCAATGATGGCCTGAATTTCTTGAACTTCAATGGTCGTTAACTGTGCCATAACGGATTACTCCAGTCCAAATGTTTCATCTAAAAACAGTCCAAACTTCTCAGCTATTTCTTCCCGCTTGGCTTCTAGAGCAGGACGAATATAAGGCCGTGCTGGAACCTTGACGCTTTTTTTCATCAGGAACAGAGGCACCATTTCGCCTCCTTCGGCTCGCATCGCTAGGATGAGATTACCGGCTCGACTCTTAATAAAGAAGGATCGGCCAGCAAAGTCCATCGGTTTCGCTCTAGCGATCCCGTCCGGGCCTTTCACTTCGTCTAAAGGAATGGCTAGGTACTTAGCGTTCTTCGGAGTGATCTCGCCGCCGAACTCATGGATCGAAGCATACGGCACGCCTTCAGGTCCGACCTCCCCTTTGATCACGCCATTTTCTTCACTCACTCTAGAGCCTTGAGGAATGGAGTTTAGAAGCATTCCTGAACCCACGCGGAAGTTCTTTTGAACGTTTGCCATCATCTCTGCTTGCAGTGCCGTGATCGCACGCCACATGATTTTCTTCAGTCCACGGCGATAGTCTAAGCCTTCTTTTTCTAAAAGCTCAGCTAACCTTTTCGCCTCTTCACTGCCGTGGATATTTAATTTCATATCTGGTTCTGGTTCCGTTGTGGAACTGGACGAGTGCCAAGAGACACGTCTTGATAAGGCTCAAGCATTTCGTAGATCTGAGAAGGGATTCCATCGACTAGCTTCGTATAGCTCTCACCTTTGATTCCCTTAGAGCCTACGCCTAGGTCACGGTTCTCGCGTTGCATGTACCAGAACTCCATCAACTGCTTGCCTGCGAGAGCAATATCTTGAGGCAAGTCATCGACCGTTTCACCCCAGCCTGCTTTGTACTTGAGCTTGATCGCACCCAAAATGGAACCACTAAAGATCGTGCCGAGAACAAACTTCTCGTTATCATCCCGTAGTACAATGTCGTTGCCAACAATTCTAAGCTCGGTATCGCTCGTTTTCTGTCTTCGATCTGAGCCTCCGCGTTTGAAATAATTTGCGGTCGGCATGATTGACGTATCCCCAAACCCACGATTGTAATCGATTCGGATTTCAACGATCTCAGTCACAGGCCATTGATGAGGCTTGATGACGTTTGAGTTACTGCCGTCATGCTCTTCAGTGAACGTGCGATTCAAAACTGGCGTCGATAGGATGCTCTCCACTCGATCACTAGCGGCTTGTCTGAGCTCATCGATAATGTCTTTTACGCCTTGATCATAGCGCGTGTCGTTCGTTCCAGCGGATAGTGAACCGACTGCTGCAATCACCTGAGCATCGCCTGAGTTACCCACCAAGCTCACGTCAACCAAGTCTTGAGTGCTGGCTAAAACTTTCGTCATCACTTGGAGAGCAGTACTCACCGTGTCTTCAATTTGAATGGTGATCAAGTTTCCCACCTGAGTGACGACTTCAGCCCCAGCCGTAGCGCCTCCGGTGTACTCAATTTGAATCAAAGTGCTGTCAGGTCCAGGTAGTTTTGAAGTGTATTTTAAGTCCTGGATAGTTAAGAAACCTTTAGTTCCGCCTAACAAACCCACAACTTCTTTTTTCACCTTCAGCCAAAATGCAGCCTTCTCCAGCGTGATGAAACAATTATCTTTGACCATACGTCACCCATTTTTCTTCGCCGTGAGCAATGCCAGCGGCTATTTTTTTAGGATCAAAATCTAACGTGCTCATTAGGATGCGTCCTGGAGCGAAAACTTTTAGGTTAATTTTCTTCTTACCCTTTTCATTATTATACCGTGTGCACTTGCGAACATCGTTCACGAACACCTCGTGCTCCATCACATCAAGGGCTCGCATCCCCGCTGAAAGGAAATGAGGCCAAGAAGTCTTCCACTTGTTAAGCGGGTTTTGAACCATCGGGTTGCACAGGATGATAATGATTTCATCGGCTCCGTCTTTGATCGCTTGAGCGAGCGGTGCCTGTTCTCTCACGCCACCGTCGACATACTTCCCGAGCGGCATCTCCATAAAAAAAGGAATGCACGCTGAGGCTTCCGTCATCAGAGCAAATGCATCGTGACTCATCTGACGGCGATAATAATAATTCAACGAGCCATCGACGAGGTTAGTGACGACGACACAAGCGTCTCCTACATACTCAAGTGCTTCCACTTTGAGTCCGGCTTGAAGCTTCTCACGTAAAGGCTTCATCGAGTACACGCTGTCAGACCAAAGCATATTCAACTTTAAAGAAAGAATGTCTGAACGGCCTTGAATGGAGCGCCACATTTTTTCAGTGCCTTCCATTCCCATGAACGAAAGTCCAAAGGCGTTCAAAGCTCCGACTGAAGTTCCATACACGCAATCAGGCATCCACTCTTTCAGGAGGTGCTTCATCACACCGACCTGGAAACAACCTTTCGCTCCACCACCGCTCAGGACCAATGCTCGTTTCATCGTTCGTTATCCGATCTCGTAGGCAAAGAGGTTAAACTGTACATGTGCTGCTTCAGTTGCGTTGGCATGTGAGTGGTATTGAATGCGCATGAAGAGTCCTGCCATTATCGGATTACTCACATCTACATCAGCAATCTCATTGCCGATGCCTTTATAAATCTGTAAATGAGGAACGTACTCGACAAGAAAAGTTGGGTCTTCAGGAGTTCCTCCGTAGCCAAGGACATTATTTTTATCGATCAAAAACACTTTTACAAAATCTCCAGGACAAGAATTGATCGAAAAAATATTACCACCTCGAAGAGCAAGTTGCTGATCAAATTCAAAATCATAATCAGTAATCGCATTCATCGCAGCTACAAAATAACCGCCTCGCATTCGAAGTGAATAATCGGAAGCCGAGTTTCCTACAGTCTGAAGGACTCTCTTTGGGATGTCGTTTTTTAGAAAATCAATTTGATTATTGAGTCCATTGAGATCATTGTTCCCGTCGTTGACTACGAGTTCACCGGCTGAAATCGCAAGTAAGATCGAGTCATCACTCGCCCATCTTGCTTCATCCGTACTTGGAATTGTGTAATAAGAACCAGATTCAATGTCTTGACCTAGATAGTTTGCGACTTCAATCAGTGTATTTTTAACTCGTTTCATTAGCCCTCCACCTGAGCGTTTCCAGTTCCTAAAAGGTAAATTCTAAATGCGATTCCGACTTGTGTCGGCAACGTGAGAATATTTGTTCCTTTGTCTCTCATAAACACGCGGAGTGTATCGCCGACCTCAAAGTTTAAAGGAAGAAGATAGTTTGTCTTATTTGCTTTTCTCTTATTACGAATCGCCCATGTGAATATTTTCATCGCAGGTCCGTTTCCGTTTTTGTAACATTCAACGTCCATATCGATATCAATGTTTGTACTCATGGTGATTGCAAGTGCTCGACAACGAACAGGGATCACCATCGGAATTAAGTTTGAAGAGAGAGCATTCGATCCGTTTCCAAGCCATTTATTTGACGTGACTCCATCTGAAATGAAATCAATTACTCCCATTTTTCCAACTGTTGAGTTTAAAATAATCTCTTCTATGAATGAATCCATGTTTCTAGAAACAACGTCAGGGTTAGAAGACTTGTACCAAACTTGGTCAGCAAGAGTATCGCATTGAAGAAACTTTAAACCGTCTGCGACGTTCGTAATGTCATCAGTGCCGTCATTCATCACAGCAATCTGATTATTGACGTGAGCAGATACGATCGGATTATTCGACCAGATCTGGTATTCATTCGGAGGAATAACATAATACTCTCCAGGCATGACCAGAGTTCCGCACCAAGTCTGATTCACTAGAGTTGCATTCTTAATTTTTTTAATCATGTGACAGATCCTCCTACTCCTGCGGTTTCAGAGGTCACGTAGAAAAACGCTGTGATCATAGACTTACTAGGATTAATCAAAGAAGTGCGGCGACCAAAGATTCCAAACTGATCCCCTGGAGAAAACTGAAGAGCAGGAGTCGTATTGACTAAATTCATATCAAATAAGTAGGCGTGTTTCTTGAGTGACACAGGCCAGGTGTAAACTAAATTTCCAGATTCTTTTCCGTTCTTATAAAGTTCAACGTTGATTGAAGAACTTGATGCGTCGTTCACAAATGTGAGACCAATAAGTTTAGCTGCAAACGGAAGAATGAGCGGAGCGACATCCATGGTGAGCGCGTTCTCATGCCGCCGCATCCACTGATTAGAGAGTGAAGAGGTTCGCATGCTCTCCACCATGATAATTCGTCCTGACACCATGACTGAAACCGCTTCATTAATTGCGGATCGAATATCGTTGGAAAGAAAGTTGGTTCCCGTTTTTAAAAATCGCCCCTCACTCGCATCGAGCTTCAGGACTAAAGCTGCGTCAGCGGCTGAAAGATTGGTGGCTCCATCATTCACTACGGCACTTAGACCTGTCAGATCCGTGAGAAATAAAGTGTCTGACAAGAGTCTCAGTCGATCGACTTCTTGAATGGCGTACTGAGAAGCGGCTTCAATTTGAATCCCCCCCCACACCTTAACTGATCCTGTCGTATTTTTTAAAATGAGTGACATGGTTAAACCGTCCTAATGCAGATTGCTAGTGTCGGTCGATTGATCGTTCCTGAAGTGACTTTAAGCGAAATCTCATCTAAATCAATATAAGCAATCGAAAGCCCTTTCACTCTCGCTTTGCGATTGCCAGAAAGAGAAATCGTTGTCGATTCAACCCCATTATTAAACAACGTGACTGTTCCAGTTGAGTTCGTCGAAGCACTCAGTGAAAGAGAAATGAGTTCTGAAGGCTCAGGAATAATGAGCGGGTTGAGGTTAGAAGGATTGTTTGTGAAGAATTCAAGCCATCTCCCCACCCCTGCCGATCCGTCAAACCCGCACATTACCGCACCTCGCGAAACTAGCTTCGCGAGTGCTAACGCTTCTTCAATTGCTGCTTGAACTTCAGTCGAGGTGAACCCGTTGGCCCGATCAGGCGGAGATTTAAACTCAATGCTGTCCGCGTTTAGTCTTCCCATGGATTCACCTCAACCCTAAGTTTCAAAAATCGATTACATGTCTACGTTATCAGTTGCTTTTCTGTAATCGATATCGAGCTCTTCATCCTGCTGAGGAGCTTTATTCATTCGGTTGCGTTCGTTGGTTTTGATGTGGAAACTGACCCACTTGTATCCAGTCGAAGCAATGTTATTGAGGTACACTTGCTCAAGCTCAGCATAGTCTCCTGTGCCGTCATCGAGTCCACCTGTCAAAGCAGAAGGACCAAACGTTGCGACTACTCCTGATCCGTTTCCGCCGTATTTGGCTTGGACAATCCTTTGAGCTGTAGAATCAGAGTTAATAGCTCCAGCGATATCAGCAGCAGTAGCAAGACCACCATTGTTATTGACCTTTACCAAATACCCGGCCGATGAACTTCCGGTGATGAGCACAGTGAGGCCTGCCCCGGTTTGAACTTGGATGTCGGTCTCATTGCCGAGTAGTCCTAAGATCATCGAAGTGAGAATCAACTGAGCATTGCCAGCTCCTTGAGTAAGGGAGGCACGAGTTCCTGCGGTACCGCGACGTTTTCTCACCCCATCAATCAACACCTTGCTCGAGTTCTGAACGAACAGCAATTGACTCATGAAAGCCAAGTGAGATCCGTTTGCAGCGGCAAGCTGTTCGCCTTCAACGGGACGATCAATCTCGTCAATGCGAGACTCAGTTCGCTCCACCATTTGCTGAAGCGTGATGCTTGTGGCTTCTAGGAATGGATTAGTTGCGCTTGAGGTATCAATCAGAGCGTTGATGACTACTGTGGAACGATTGTTCACAGCATCCGCATTCGGGTTCACGGACTCAATGACTTGAGCCGAAGACACAATGCCTTCATCAGCTAGAACGTCTACCGTATCGCCTGCTCGAAAAGAGCGAACGTTAGCGACGTAGAAGGTCGTCTTTCCAGCCGAAGGCGTGTTCATCGCAGAAGTGATGATCGTTTCTTTTCGGGTGAACTTGACGTTGCCCTTGAGTACTCGGCGATAGAGTCGGTCCATGGCAGATTGACCATCGTCAATTTGCTGGACTTGGATCATCGGAGTTCCGACAGCTCCAGTTGTATCTACGGCGCTTGAAAGCACTACAGCGACGTTGTCATCAATCGCAGAGATGGTCAGGTTGTCGGCCAAAACGGAAAGGATATTTCCGTTTGCATCGACATCCACCACATCGACGATATCGCCGAATTCAAAGTAGCCAGTAAAGTCAACTGCCTGCCTGTCATCATTGATCGGGCTGGTACAGGTAACCCGCGCCTCGAATAAAGTCCTAATCAGATTGCCTTGCATATGAAATCCTCCACGGTTTCAAGTTGCGAGTCACTGGTTCAACTTCCGCCCTTGGTATTGAATGTGATTCGTTTATTATAATTTACTTCCAAACCTTCGCCCTGTTGCGGAGCTCTGTTTAGTCTATAGCGGTCTTGCGGATCTACTAAAACTGTAAAGCCTTGAAAGTCTAAGTGTTCAATGTAATCCACTGCCGGAATTAATTTCATTCCTGACAGAAAAACTTCGAGTGAATCTGGGATGAATTCGAACTCAGTTTCGTACTCAAGATTAACATTGTTTTTAGTTCCAACTGGCACTTCACTTTTAATTGGAATGCCAAGTTGACTGAAGTAACTCTCGAGCGCTGACTGAACGTTCTTCTGATCGATGTCAGTGATCGTCGCAGGCAGGACGCCATTCGTATACGCGATCTGGAACTGAATATCCCTTGCCGGGTGAATCAGCTCCGCGTGTAAGGTATGGATTTCAGACTCGCACCCACATGCCATTAACTCACCAGAGTATCCTGCACTTCATCCAAAGTGAATGGATCGACTGCTAAATAAGAAAACGTTCTAACCAATTTCAAAGTGAGTCCTGAGTCTGCATTCACGGATTCAGAAGTGAACTCGATCATCACAATTCTCTGAACACCGTCAATTTCTGACCACGTGAACTTCTTTAGAACGTCATCCGAGCATTCGATATCCTCTTTGAGAGTGCTTGTTTGGCCATCTCCACCACCGCCGCCCCCACCACTGAGAGCATTGTCGGCACACGTAACCCCTAATGAAATCTCTGCTGATCCGTTCTGAACTTCGATCTCAACTTCAAACTGATTATGAAAATCAGACAGGGCTCGCATCGTATAGCCGAGTGATTCAGTTGTGATGGTGATCCGATTATTATAGGGAAGGCTTTGATCAAAGGTATTCCGAATATGAACGATGACCGTCGCACCTGGATCAATGGACTTCACGTAGAGTGAGAACACTAACCTAGAGCCTTCAGCTACGGCAAAGTAACTTAAGTTCGTGCCTGTGAGTACGCCTCTGAAAAGATTAATCGTCGCGTAAAGTTTGAGAAATGGCTTGGTGGCAGCACTCATTTATTTACGTTTCGTTTTCGTGGTGGTTTTAAGTAACTTGTTCTCTTTAGGTTTATACGCCGGATAGTCCTCGACGAACTCAAGGGTCCCTTCATACTGTTTCATGAACCCTTCGATGAGAGAAGCGGGAGACTCGATATTGATGATCTGCCCATTTTTAAAAGCCTTTTTTGATCTAAGTACCTGAGCTGCGAGCCTACCGTTTCCAACGACTTTGATCTTGTATTGCATAAGGTCCATACTCCGAATGTAAAAAGGGGCAGGGTGGATCAGTTCCACCCCACCCCCTATATTACACTCTTTGAAGCTTCAACCTCGATCTATTACAGACCGATGTTGATGATCATTGCAGCTGAAGACTCAGTTGCATAGTTGCTTCCATCAGACTTAAGAACTGCTTGGAAAGCTTTACGTTGAAAGCTAACCATGTCGAGAACGTCGTACTGAGTACGATTCTTTTCAACAAGCAATTGGATCGGGCGACGAGCACCGACGAACCAACGCTTACGGTTCACAAGCATCAAGCTGCCTTGAGTGTTGTTACCAGCAGTGGAAGTATTCTTTCCAGTGCTAGCAGTGTCTTCACGAAGGTACTCGGACACGATAACTGGTGCGCCTTCGTACTTTGCCAACTCTCCGGAAAGGACAGTTGCGGCTGGTCCGTATTGTTCGATCGTACGAACATCGTCCAGGTTTAACATTTGGAAGTACACTTTCGGAGAAGAGATCCAAGCCAATTGACTTGGGTCTACGCCGAATTTGCCCATCTTAGCGCGGCACTGAGAAGTCTCAGTTTCGCTCACAGCGTTGTCGCCAGCATCAACAACTGACGAAAGAGCAGTCAGTGCATGAGCAGCCAAAACGCGTTTGCGGATACCGTCGAAGAAGTATTCAGGGCTATCAGTTACACCGCTCACCAACGTGCCACCAGCAACGTCAGGAAGTTGTGAGAAGTGATGCAATGAACCAGCAGTGTCGCCTTCAAGGATCGCAATTTCCATTGCTTTTTCTTGACCTTCAACGAGCTCGCCGCGGATGGCTTTCACCATATCGACAGCAGAGTCTTCGTTAAGTTCTTCAGGAAGAGCATATTGATTAGTCATTTTCACAGATTCAAAAAGGATCGTTTTGTCCGTTTTGAAAACTTGTGGAGTGGAAAGAGCTGAAACTTCGCCAACTTTACGAGCGATCGCGCCGTTGGTGAGTACAGGCCAGCGATAAGGATCGCTAGGCATTTTCACTTCCATGAACAATCCAGAAACTTTGCGCTCCAAATTGAACTCGTCAATGTATGAGCTGGAAACCATTTCAGGAATCCATTCAAAGCCGTTGTCGCCAGAATCAATACCGAAAGCTTTCAAATGAAAATCAAATTCTTCATTGAAGTATTTCAATTCTTTGATTGGTTTTTTGAAGATCATCGAAGAAAGAACGCATACGTCGATGGCTTCTTTTAGGCTCTTAACCTTTTCTTTGTCTTCGCGAGTTAGGTACGAATACTTGCGATCAGCAGTGTTGACGTCAGCAAGTTGTGCGAAAGATTTCACACCCCAGTTGCGGAGCAACTTCTTAGCAGACTCAGGCATCACGCCTTTGGTCTGAGAAGGAAGTGGGGTTTTTCCACCTTGATTAACAGCCTGAAGGCGTTTAGCTTCTTGTGCCTTCAAGCGTTCACGAGCGAGCTTGAGTAATTCCTTGGTTTCCATTGATTTCATTCTCCTTGTTTACGTTTGAAGTGTAACCAAACACCTTCCACGTTTTATATTTACGCCGAAAGGTTTAGACCTGTTCAGCAGCTTCCAACTGTTCAGTGATTGCCAAAAGTTCAGCTTCTGCTTCGTCTTCAGACAATTCAGCAACATCTTTTTCACCATCGGATTCGCCAGCTTTAGCAGGATCTTCAGATGATTCCATTTCCAACGCTTTGCAGATCTTGGAGCAATTCTCTTCGATCGATTTGAGGGAGGTGCTCATTGCTTCGAGCTTTTCCATCATCTTAGCGTACTTGTCTTCGCCTTCAGCTTGAGCAGCAGCAGGAGCAGCTGGATCAGCGGCAGGAGTGGTTGGAGCTCCTTCTTGTTTAGCAGCATCTACTACGGCAGCTGCGGGAGCAGCATTCTTGGTCACAGTTGTTTGGACTTTCATTTCGTCGCTTCCTTTCATGGTCTTGAGTTCTGCCACCAGAGCACCGATGCCTGACATGGCTTCTGTAAATTGAGCCATAACCGTTTTGAGGTCAGCGACGCTATGGCCCTTGCCGTCTCCGCCTTCAGCACTTGCTTCACTCTCGTTCTCATCCGCAACCGGAAGAGCTTCTGGAGCTGATTCACCGCTCACGCCGAATAGGGCTTGAGCATTGGCTGGAATTGTAACGACAGAGATCTCAAGTAACTCGAGTTCTTTGATGACTTTGATTTCTTTTTGGCTGTCGAACTCAGATAAAAGTTCGTTGTAACCAATTGAAAAAGTCTTCAAGATGCCTTCAGAAATCTTAGTACGATAGTCTTCGCAGTCTTTCGCATTAGAGATCTGAGCTTTCACCCAAAGACCTTTGTTGGTAATCTTAGCTTCGATCACTTTACCCATCGGCTTATCCCAATCATGCATGTACAGAAGCATGGCATTCTGCATGAACATGGGGAGATTTTTTTCGAAAGCCGAAGGCAACACGCTCTCCATTACTCGATCCACGCTAACAGTGTTAGCGTAACCTTCGATGAACAAACTTCCGTCTGCTGCTTTCGTAATAGTCTTTTTGTCGAAGGCGATTGAGCAACTCAGCGTCTTCATCCGAGTTCGATCCGGACGCTTATAAGCTTTGATTTTCATGTTCGTGTAACCTCATTGAGTATTTACTCCGTTACTAGAAGTGTGGTTTATAACTGGCCCTCCATGGCCATGTGTACGGGACCCGCCACAGTGAGCCTCCATGCTCCCGATCCGGTCTATTCCTTAGCGTCTTGCTCAACCTCTTCAGCTGCGTCTGCGATGTCTGCAGCAGCTTCAGAGAAGCTATCCACCACTGAGTCTTCGTCCTCAGGAAGGAAACTCATCCAAGCGCATCGGCAATTAATCTTTTGTCCAGCCTCAGCTCTAGGTTCACGAGGAAACATGAGACCGTTACTAAATGGTTCATCGACGTCTACGACTTCCATGTTGAGCTTGTGGTCATCTCTCACTCGATCGTCTTGAGCATCGATCCAGATTTTTTTGAGCTCTTTAGCTTCTTTTGGGAACTCTTTTTTGAAGTCCTCGTCCTTCTTGCTTTGCCCAAGGGACACGGCAGACAATGTTTCAGTTCTAACAATCGTTTGAACTCGAGCCGCACTTTGCGTGCCTTCAAAGTAATCCCGTAAATCAGCACTGATTTCTGCAATCGGTTTATTCTCGTCAAGTGCGTCTGCGATCATTTGACTGACGTCAGCCTTCGTTGTTTCAGTTACATACGTGATGTTGTCGGCACCAAACTCAAGTGACATCTGAGCTGCAATTTCGTTTGGAAGGTTCAGTTCCCTCACGCCAAAGAGCTGCTGATCGTAACCATGCTTCATGGCGTTTTCGATCGCTTTACTGGGTTTCTTTTTTTCCTGCTTGATGAAGTCCTTTAAGATACCTTCATCAACAACATCGTCTGAATCCTTAGCCTTCATATGAAGACCAAACTGACGAACCTTTTTCTCCCAGCCCTTCATGAACACTTGGCCCATGCGCTTAAACAGGTCCTTCACTTCGTCTTCACGTTCACGCATCAGGTCCACAATCTGACCTTCAGTCAAAGCTTTGAGTGCGGTCTGAACTTGCTCAAGAGAAAGTTTGTTGACCTTTAAACGGTCTAGAGCTTGTTCGTTGGCAGCAAACTGAATCACATTTTCAGCTGCTGCTTCAGACTCCCCCAACTTCCCAGCGTCCTCCGTCGGATCATTAATCAGCTGTTGAGTCGGTACATGGCCTTCTAGGGTAGCTCTTTCAATTGCCATTCGGATCGCATCGGCCATCGAGTGACCTTCACCGAGAGCAACCTCAACGAGTTGAGCTACACGTTGCTCAAATGTAATGCCGTCCGTTTCAACAATCGTTGAACCAATGTTCGCCATATCGGGTTGAGCATTAGGCTCAGAGTTCTTTCCTTCTTCCACTGGAGTTTCAACTACTGGAGGATGAGGAGGGAGTGGAGGAAAACCCACCATCGAACGCGCCACGTTTCGATCCATCGCGAACATCGAAACGAGAACTTCGACTGCTGCACCCGGCGTGAGCTTGTCGGTTTGAACTCGTCTAATGACGTTCATGACTGCGGTGACGGCCGGGCCTTCGACAGGCATTCCAGCAGGCATCGCGACTGGGTTTCCGTTTTGATCTTTCGCCTCACCCGCTTCAGCTCCTGCGAAAATAGGAGATGGGTTTTTAGCTTGCTCAAGCACTGGAGAAACATCGCCGCCTTTGAGAGGTGCTTTTTTCCAAATGTCCTGACGGACTTCATTCACCGTGCATCCGGTGTCGAGCATGGATTTAGCGACAAGCCCTTTGGATTCAACGTTCTCTCTTAGAGCTTCCACGTTGCTGAAGTCATATCGAATGCGAAGGCTGCGTTCAGGCTTGAGAAGTTTCTTATGCTTGTTGAGAGACTCTTCAATCTTTTTAGCAATCGGCTTTAAGCAGTCTTCGTAGTAACCCTTGTGCTGAACCAAAGCGTTAGAATAAGAAGCGTCTTCAAGGAGACCTGCTTTGACTGGCGGAACTTTGTAGGCTGAAAAGATCGGCTCACGATTCGCTTTCGTGAATTCGATCATGGAACTTTCCAGCATGTTCGATTCAATCGTGTCGTACTCCATGCCTTCAGGAAGAATGAGCGTCTTATGATGGTTCAATTTCCCGGTATAATCCTGGTCGAAACTACGTTGCAACCGAGTCAGTTGATCCTTCGTCAGCTTGCGAGTCGTCTTAATGACACCGCCTAGACGTGCTCCTTGCTTATAGAATCGGATCATGTGCTCATGCGTATGGCGATCAAGCAGGACGTTTTTCATCACCGGAACAATCGGAGCTAATCCAATGAACGGATCAACGGGATTAGGCATCTTGATATGAATGATTTCGTCTTCTTCAAATCGGAACGTGCCTTGAGGACAACGGTAAATGTAGCCGCCGATATGACTGCCTTGAGTTCCAGCAATGGGTTCAATCATGGCAGAGTTGATTCGGTACATTTCTAAAACAGCTTTTCGAGTTTCATCTAAGCGAGTGTGGATGTACCCGTTCCCAGTGGATAAGAGATCCACAATCAGAAGCTCGTAAAACTCTGAAGCTGTATGGGTATCGCTCGGGTACTTAAATAAGTACGCTTCAGGTTCACCGCTTGCGTCTTCCCAAGTGTCTTTTTTAATAGTACGAGAGTTGGGGTCTTCTGGATTGAGTCGTTCGGTGACAGTGATTTTCTTTTCAAGCAAGAGAGGCAAAGCACAAAGTGATTGCGCAATCGTGGACACGCAAACGTAGAACCAACCTTCAGTGACGAACAATCGATGAAGGGTAGCGAGGTCGATGTCCTGCTGGATCGATCCAAAGTAATTTAAATTGTTTCCGCCACTAAAAGAATCCAGAGACTTCTCATCTCCAGCGCCATAGGCCTGAATTGCATAGTTCAAATCGTCTTCAGTGGATACGTCATGAAGCTGTTGCTTGACGGTATTTAATTCTTCTTCAAGTCTTTGAAGAGCTTGGGCTTGTTGAGGGTTTGCTTTCCTGGTTAAAAGGTTTTCTAGAATGCTCACTCATTGCTCCGATCTCTATTTTTTTTTCCAGCAAGCGCGGCTAAATAACCTTTGATCTCACTGAGATCGATTCTCATTGTGTTCAAGTATTTAGCGATCTCATTCATGTCTGATTGCCGCGCAAATGTTTTAGTGTTCTCGAGTTGGATTGAATCAATCTTGGCATTCAGTTCAGACTTTGCGCTAAAAAAAGCGACCACGACAGCAACGATTGGGACCATAATTTGCAGCAAGGTCCTGATGTTTTCGTTGAACTGTGGCGACCCATCCTTGGGAACCGTTTGAGTTGTATGCATGTTAAATAGCCTCAAGTCTTGTCGTCATTTAAAGAGCTAGGATGATTGAAGATCCTACGTTGATTATTTACTCCCTTTTCATCACCGCGTTGCGGATGTTGGGTGACTAGTGGACCTCTTCATACGGTTGTCTTTCGTTAGAAATTTCCTTGCGCATGAAAAAATATCCGGGCTGAAGGTAGACTTTGCCTTGAGGAACGCCAGCATGAATCGTTGGACGAATCGCCTCCCATGCTTCTTTCAAGTCCTTATCAACTAAATCAGTATGCTTTCGTTTCAAGTACGATCGATATTGTCTGAATAGTCCGACTGCATCGTCAGGTGAAATAGTCACCTTTTTGATATCGATGTTCACGAGCCCTCCATGAATCACGTATAGCCGCAGGATGTCATGATAGAATTGATCCATCGGAGTGACGTTGCGCTTAGGCACTCCATTCATTTTGTCGAGCTTCGGAAGGTCACGCACTTCACACATGACTGTTCCCTTTTTGTTTTCACTCATTCGATTCCACCCATCACATTGTCATCGGCATCAATCACACTGACTCTTTGAGAGCTTGAGTCAGCCTTTGAGCTGTCGCCAGATGAAGGTTGTTCAGGAGAGGTCAGATCCTCTTCCATTAATTCATACGTCTGTTTTCTGCGGGGTGGTGGTAGGGCTTGCTGGTCGCTAGGGGGTTCAGTTGGAGCGTCGATCTGAATAATCGCATCGTCAGGGAGTCTGGTTTTCCCAATCACTGAAACGCCTTCCATGATCACATGAACTTCATGCTTCGGTTCATTGTGAATCTGTCGGCGTTGAAGTTCGAGCTCTAGTTCAAACTCAGCCTTCTTAATTTCAATCTCTTTTGAACCCTCAGCAAAGAACAGAGCTGCTTTCTGTGCAATGCGCTCATCCCCACTATCGATCTGGTTCCTGAGTTTCCTAATCGCTGCGATCTTGGCATCTTGAATGAGTTCAAGTGCACTCTTCTGACTCTCATAGAGCAGCTTCTGATAGAGCGGGTTCGCGCGTTTCTTATAGATCGTGTGGCGGTCGCACGTGAGCTTTCCAACGGCTTTAATCTTATCGGCGCTGATTCCTGGGTTCGCCATCTCAATCGCTAGGATCCGTCTACTGAGAGGGTCTAGGGCTCCGACAGCTTCAGGGTCGAAGTAACCTAGGAACTTTTTTCTGTGAGGCGCGTTTTGGTTGTCATGTGCGTCATTCATCGATCGTTCATAGTACCATCTAAACTCGTTTGGTCACGTATCAAAGCAGCCACAGGCTTGCCAGAGTCTTGACAATGCCTAGACAGTGCTCGGCAGGTGACTGGCAGGTGACTGGCAGGTGGCTAGACACTGGCCGTGTTTTATAGGGTCTGAATGCGGGAAATACGTGGGATGAACGCTTAAATGAGGGATGCTTAAGAATTAGACAGTGGATTCAGAATTATAAAGCCGCAGACAAGAATACGAGATCACATGATCCATATTATAGAACGTGAACTGTTTTCTTTTCTGAGTTTGAAAGTCAACCAGAGCAACCATGAGGAGTCCGCTGTCTCTGTTAACATTAAAAAAAGATCCATCCGGAGCGACGTGGATGATTGGAAAATCTTTATTTGGACTTGAAGGATCTGAAACTTTCACCAACACTTCAACGCATTTGATCACAGCAGATTGAGAATAAACGTTCATAGATACAAACCTTTATCCAGGGTTACTAGGTGTTGGTCTAGGACTAAGTAGTGGTTCCGGTAAAAGTCTAAGCAGGGTTAAAGAGTTGCTCAGGCGAAAGAAGAAATAAATACTGCACCGACACCACGTGAAGCGCCGTGTAGTGAAACGACTCTTTCAGCTCATGCGTATCCCAGCGATAGTAGTCCAGCATGACCACACCCTCACACCGCTCAACCCTCAAGTAACAATCCTTGCTTGGGCCATGCGTCACATGAGGCAAGTTATAGGGCTGAAGCACATGCACGTTTTGAAGGGTCACGACTGCCTTCTGACAAAAGACGGGCTTCATAGAAGTCAGTGTCTCGGCATCTGAAACGTGAAGGGCTTGTCTTCTACATACTTAGAAAGTGGATGCTCTGAGTTATTAAAGTACTTGGCTCTTAGTTCTTTAACACCCCCAGGCCAGTGCTTCTTGAATCGTCGCCACCAAACTTGTGCGGTGAGCTTCGTCATCCAGTTGTAGTTAGATCCGTAGTACAGGCAGAGGTAACTCAAGCGCCAGGAGTCTTGGTCTTGGGGTTTAAATAAGCCGCTTGTTGCGATGACCAAACACCAATAGATCAGTCTCCACGTAGAGAGCTTCTCTTGTGCCGCCATTTGCAATCCGCCAATGAGCTGAGGTTGGCGTCCCATCCAGCTGTTCTTACTCGCTGTGCCCGGCGTGACGTTGTTATAATTGTATTTGAGTTCACCATCTCCAACGAGAACGAGCAGAAGCATTTTAACCATGAGTGGAAGATTGGAGTCATGGATCATGTCGCTTGCTTTAGCGGGAATACTTCTTCCGTAGAACAAAACGCTTCTCGCGATTGCAGGATCAATCAGAGCTGAGGCACAAGCAATGCCCATGTAATCGTCTGGAGCTTGTTGGTCAGGGTGATCGGGATGTCGATTGAAAAGCCCAATCCGTTTTTCGCAGCTCAAGATCACATCTCTAAAATGGTCCTCGTCTGACTTCGTGAGCTCTCCGCGTTGGTGAAGAAGGGCTAGGTACTCAGCCGTATAGAGTAATCCGTTGCCGCTTGGCTTTCCGTCTGGAGTAATTAAACCATACTGATCCGTAAATGCCTTAATGTCGATCCTGATATCCATTTACGACTCCTGCGATGCGGCTAATATGTTTTCGCTCAGCTAAGCTTCTTTTTTCGTGAAGACTGGCGAATGGCGACCGTAAGAATCAGTCCATAGGTGATCACAGTGACCGAAGCGACAATCCTAATCAAAAGTTTACTTATTCGAAGTCATTGGGATCGAGCGGATACTTTTGAACGATCGCACTATTGGCACTCATCATGACAAATGAAAGCTGAGTGAAAGCGGTCTGCCGTTCATTCACATCAGGGCAGAGGAAATCAATCAACTCAGCTAGCTCTCTCACCTTCTTACGGATCATGGTCATGTGAGCAATGCCTTGGGCATCGGGCTTATGGAAACCAAAACGGCTTTTAATTTCGTCTCTCATTTGTCGTCACTTTCTGGGTTGATACAAAAACAGGCACTTTACGAAGCGGACCGGACGCGAACCCGGCATCAGGCATTGAGAACTCCAGCCCTTAAGCATGTAGAGCATCCTGACCATCTTCTGTGCGTGTCTCTAGTGATCTGTTTACGGTCCAAAGGGTAATTAATCCCTCGTACTGGCTTTCACCGTAAAAGCCGTTCCGCTACCACAGCTTACCACGCCGCTGCCTCAAATCCATACTACCGATTAAACAAAAAAACCCGACACTCACCATGAGCGCCGGGCTGTTTTTACCAACCAGAAGCAGGATATTAGAAGGCTTGAGTATTTACTAGGAGACCGATCGAGTCAATCTAAAATTGAGCAGGCTGAACGTTTTGGTGGGATCGCACTTATAATAAGCAACGAGTTTATCTGCATCAGGTAGTCTCTGATTTCTTCCCGCAGCGCCATTTTTATATCCCTCTCACCCGCCTTACTTGATTCATAAAACCAATTCGCCGGGCGTGATTTGCCTGTTAAGAACTCCTGCTCCTGCTCCTGCTCCAACTCCAACTCCCACTCCCACTCCCACTCCAACTCCCACTTCCACTTCCACCCCAACTCCCACTCCCACTCCCACTCCAACTCCTACTTAAGCTCCCACTCCAACTCCTACTCCAACTTCTAGTTCTGCTCCCTCTCCCACTCCCGCTCTCACTCCTGCTCCAACTCCCGCTCCCATTCCCCAGAAGGCATGCCTGGTTCATTTTTGCTCCATAGGCAGTATGATTTGCCTGTTAAGAATTCCAACTCCTGCTCCCACTCAAGCTCCCGCTCCCGCTGCCACTTGGCCCCGGCGAGGAATATCTCCTCAACTTCAGACCACGACTTTGCGTACTCGAATTTACCATATGATTCCTGTGAGTACTCTTTCGCTCTCTTTTCACCTTCGGTCATGTCTCGCTCCGGTTCTTCACTGAGCGAGCCATCTCGATGAGTAGGTCTCGGAACTCTTCTGGCGTTAAGAGCCTCTGGCGATGGGAGAGCCTCTGGCGAATACCTGTCCCGATTGCTCGTCGCCTCTCCTCTGCCGAATGGTATCCAAGGTCCAACCGCATCTTATTCTTCGCTGGCCCCCAGATGAGCTCTGGGTATTCAATCCCCACCGCATAGAGCCAGGTCATCTTTCGAGCTGGATGACCGTAGTGACCCTGAGAAACACAGCATGAGCGCCCATCGAAGATGTCGGGCTCCGACCAGCCGCCCTTCCATGCCGGAAGGGGAAGCCCAAACTTCTTGAATGCATGTGACGCCTCCGGGTGTTCAAGCACTCCGCCGTAAGTCCGAACTGACTTCAGCGCTGATTCAAAGCAGCCATTATCGTCACCAAGTACTCGCCTCACTACCGCTGAAGGACCTCCAGACCAGTACCTGCCCCACCTCTGGCAGGGAGAGTGCGCGACAACCGGGTGTGGACCGGCGTACTTGCGAGCGTCCCTTTCTTCCGGCCAGGCGTCCACGTTCGGCAGGTTAGAGTAAGGTCCGTCTTTGACAACGAACAATGCGGCTATCACGTCTCCCTCGGTGCCGACGTCCTTTGTGGCTTGTTGTAAATTCCCTTTGCCTCGAAGCTCTTCCATCAGCGTGTACCAAGTATTACTTAGCTTATCCTGCATCGATTCGACCGAGACCAGCCCCCTGTGCGCAATTATTCTTGGGTCTAAGTTGAGATGGTTAAACTGGTCCACCCTTTCTTTTGTCGGGTGATCATAGTTTTTGTGCCAGTTCTCATCAGCATCAAAAACAGAGATTACTTTTTTGACTTCAACGAGTAAATCCTCGCATTCCCTGACAACCTTAAGAATTTCTACTGTAGTCATTTGCTTTCTCCTTTCCCCAGAAGGCATGCCTGGTTCATTTTTGCTCCATAGGCAGTATGATTTGCCTGTTAAGAATTCCAGCTCCTGCTCCCGCTCCTAGTCCCGCTCCCGCTCCCGCTCCTAGTCCCACTTCC
>Ga0163149_10000484_pt1 | contig 52887 bp, 79 predicted proteins | sample OliLakLV19MP5G1_FD_148604 | JGI IMG/M metagenome (GOLD analysis project Ga0163149, IMG submission 148604) | Freshwater microbial mat bacterial communities from Lake Vanda, McMurdo Dry Valleys, Antarctica - Oligotrophic Lake LV.19.MP5.G1 | ecosystem: Environmental > Aquatic > Freshwater > Lake >...
GTATGCAGAGTGTTTCGCCAAGTGCCGCAACGCTATCAAGCGCGGCAATCCCAACGCTCGCGTTGTTCCGGCACCGTGCGCGCCCTACCATGCCAGCCCCGTGAGTTGGCTAGACTATTGGCGCGACATGCTTGGCTATATCGCGGCGAATGGCGGCTGTGATGGCATTGCCGTGCACGCCTATACTCGGTCGAGCAACCCTGCGGACATTGCCAGCAGTGCCAAGATGGGGCCGCCGCTTGAAAAAACATACAGCGGCTTTCGCACCTATGAGGATGCGCTGGACGCTGTGCCGATGGCACTCGGCAACTTGCCAGTATACATTACTGAGTTCAATGAGTTGCTTGACGGTGGATGGGATGACCGCAATACAGGCGTGGTGCAGGCGGCATACGAAAATGTCAACGAGTGGAACAGCCGGTCGGATAGGGAAGACCGCTTGCCAATCCAATGCCTTGTCCTCTATCGCTGGCCCAAGTTCGACAGATGGTACATAGACGGTAAGAACGGCGTCATTGACGACTTTCGCGCGGCGGTGGAGCGCGGCTACCTCTCGCCAACAGGAGCAAACGTTGTGAATACACACATCCCCGTCGTAAGCCCCGGAAGCCCCGCACCACAGCCGAGCTTGCCGCCGCGCGGTTGGGACGAGCGATTGACGCAGCGCGGGGTGACTGTCGAGACGCCTCCTATTGCGCCAGGGAAACAGTTCTGGCGAGTGGTCAAGGCGCGCTGGTATAACGAGGACGAAGCCGGGGGACGACACCATATTTACATTGAGACGTACAATCCGAATGGCAATCCTATGGCTGATGTGCCGTTTCGTGTTACGTGGCCCTCTGGAGAAACGCGGGGGCGCACGAATCTTCGAGAGGGGTTTGACGCTGCCAATTATCCTATGAGTAAATCACTCAATGAGTTTAGCGTGATGATTCGGCCCGATATTGACTTTCCCTCCGAAACGCTCAAGGGTATCGGCATGGGCGCGGATGGCAACAGTGGCATCCACACGTCAACGTCCGTCACGTTTCGGTTGGTGCGAATGCCACAGATCACGACTGGCAGCACTCCGGAAAAGCCGGACACCTCACTGCCGCCGCCCATCATGCAGCCGCCTGTTACGTTTTTCGTGTCGGTAAAGTTGGGTGCGAACGTCCGCACGCAACCCCTAACGGGCAGCATCGTGACGGCCATCCCGTTTGGCGAACAAGTTTCTGTCACCGGCTACGACGCCGTGCGCCAATGGGCCTATGTGCGATGGCAGGGCATCGAGGGCTACGTGCTGGCCGCGCTACTCAGTTCGCAACTGCCGAGCGTGGGGACAGGGCCGACACCTGCACAGCCGCCGCAGCCTGCACCAAGTGTAGATAGCTGGCAACGCAGTTTGGCCTTCATCAAAAAGTGGGAGGGCGATTGGGCAGACAATCCAAATGACCCAGGAGGAGCTACCCAAAAAGGTATTACCATCGGCACATACACCCGTTGGCGTGCAGCGCATGGGCAGCCCGCTCCGAGCAAAGATGACTTGCGGAACATCCCTGACGCCATTGTGGAGCAAATTTTCCGGGAGTGGTATTGGAATGAGTCAAAAGCCAACACGCTTGCATGGCCTATGTGCTTGGCGCAAATGAATATTGCCGTCAACGCTGGGCCTGGGCGCGCTATGCAGTTTTTGGCTGACAGTGGCGGTAACTTTCTGCTCTATAACGCAATCGCGTTGGAGTGGTACACAAAGATAGACGGCTGGAAGCATTTTAGTGCTGCGTGGGCGCGCCGATGTGCCGATGTGCTGCGCGAGGCAGCGGGCAAATGAGCATAAGCGCAGCAGTGCCAGGGTGCAGACGCGTAGCCTGTTGCGCGCTGGGGACTATGACAAACTGCAAACGGTTATCGCCGTGGGCTATACGGATTGAACGGAGGTTTTTATGAAAGACAGTGGGTTCTGGGCGTCACTCTCGATAGGTGCGATTGTGACGATGAGTATCGCCTTCGCCCTTAATCAGAACGAAGCGCAAGCGGCAACAAACAAGACTTTCCCGCTTTGCGAGCCGATTAACAGCGCGGCAACGATTATCGTGTACCGTTGCGAGCCAGATGATGGCGCGCCGTACTTGCTCAATAGCGTCGGATTTATGCTCCAAGTCGAGTAGCTTTTTTTTTGTATCGGGAAGGGGTCGGAAGATGAAAAAATTAGTTATCGTAATTCTTGCCGTCGTTATAGCTCTGGTGATTGCACCCAACCCAAGCCATGCGGCTGACAGCGGGTGGATCACCACATGCAACTATTCACACTCGTTGCCCGACGACCCCATCGTTTCACCCAGCCAACCTGGCGCAGCGCACCTACACGACTTCGTAGGCGCGACCACCACCAACGCCGCGTCCACAGGAGAATCTCTTTTGGCGGGTGGCACAACGTGCCTCGTGCCGGGTGACAAGTCGGCCTATTGGGTTCCGGCACTTTACCGCAATGGGGTACGCCTTCTGCCACAGGGGACAAGCAAAAACGCTTTGTTCTACTACCGGCGTAAGGGCGCACCCGCCGGTGTAACCGTGCAGCCGTTCCCGCTTGGGCTGAAAATCATTGTCGGCAATGCAAAAGCCACGTCACCCGCTGAGAATCCGCAACTCGGCAGCCAGATTATTTGGAAGTGTGGGCCTGGCAGCGGAACGGATTTAGCCGCCCCACCTACGCAATGTAGCAGCGGCATCATGGTTGTGTCGTTGCAGTTCCCGAATTGTTGGGACGGAACAAATCTGGACAGCGCAGACCATCGCTCGCACATGGCCTATCCAAGTGGCAGCAGTTGTCCCGCGACACATCCTGTCGTGTTACCACGCATCGAATCGTTCTTCCGCTATAACGTCGGCACGGCACCCATCGGCACAATCACGCTGGCCAGTGGCCCGTACTATACGATCCACCAAGATTTCTTTAACGCCTGGGAGCCAGGCGTATTGCAGAGCTTGATTAACAAGTGCATAAATCCAGGCACCGACTGTGGAACTAATCCAAATTAATGGCAATCGCGTTTGCGAATCTGGGCGCGTCGGCTAACCCGGACATTAACAACAGCACGGATGCAACTTCCTACGCTAACACGTCATGGACGCCGCCAACGAGCGGTCTGATTCTGCTTTTTGTTAACTCAAGACGAGCGGCAGCGGTGGACACACCTACCGTATCCGGCAACGGCTTAACTTGGGTACAAATTGGTACGACAATCACCCCTGGTTCCGGCTTGGCAGGGTCAGGCTTATCGCTTTTTGCTGCTGATGCCAGCGGCAGTACGGTAGGGGCGACGACCATTAGTTTCGGGGCCAACACCCAGCTACATTGTACAGCTAGTTTCTTTCATGCCGACGGCGTCGATCTGTCAGGCGGCGTAGCTGCCGCCCTTGTGCAATCCGTCACGGCGACGGACGGCGCTGTGGCAGGCACAACGGGAACTGTAACGCTGGCCGCTGCGGGCAATTCTAACAACCGTCCCGTAGCGGGCTTTTTGCACCTTACCAACGAAGTTCACACGCCGCGCGCCAACTGGACAGAAGCCGATGATTTGGGCGGTGCTGGCGGTGCGCGCGGCGTCGAGACGCAGTACCGTAGTGACGCCTTCGAGACAACTGCCACCGCGACTTGGGCAACGTCAGCCGGCTGGTGTGGCATAGCCGCCGAACTCAAGGCGACGTTGGGCACAAGTTACAACCAGAGCGCGGGCGGAACCGTTACCCCCGCAGGCGCGATTAGCAAAGGTATCGCCAAGTTATTTGCAGGAACGTTAACGACCGCCGGTGCGCTGATTCGCCTAGTCGCTAAGTTATTCGCGGGGACGCTAACGAGTAGTGGCACACTCATTCGCAACGCAGGCAAAACGCTTGCAGGCACTTTAACAACCAGTGGAATACTGAGTACGGCTCGAAGTTATGTGCGCTCCTTTGCTGGCACGTTGACGACAGCGGGAAGCCTAGTACGGGCAACGGCGAAGGCTTTGGCAGGCACGCTAACGAGTAGCGGCGTTGTGACAAGAGTACGCGGTTATTTTCGCTCCCTTGCCGGAACGCTTACGAGTAGTGGCGCACTAAGCCGTAATGCAGCAAAGGCACTTGCTGGCACATTAACGAGTAGTGGCGCGCTTACTACCGCGCGCGGTTATGTGCGCTCACTCGCTGGGACGCTCACCAGCGCGGGCGCACTAAGCCGTAATGCAGCAAAGGCACTTGCTGGCACGCTCACCAGCAGTGGCGTTGTCACAACAGCACGCGCTTATGCCCGTTCACTTGCGGGTACGCTCACCACTTCCGGCGCATTGCTGCGTACCATCGCTAAGGGCCTTGCCGGAACACTAACGAGCGGCGGCGTTGTCTCAACCGCACGCGGTTACATTCGTTCCTTTGCAGGAACGTTAACGAGTAGTGGCACTATCGCCCGCAGCATAAGCAAAGCATTTGGCGGGACACTCACCAGCGCAGGCACGATGGTTCGCAACATCGCTAAACTCCTGAGCGGCGTGTTAACGAGTGCGGGTGCGCTAAGTACAGAGTTGGCTGGCGGCTTTGCCCAAGCGGTGGGCGGCACGCTTACGCTGGCAGGCGCAATCACGCGACAGACTAGCAAGAGCCTAGCAGGTACGCTCTCAAGCGCAGGCAACATCCTACGCGCCATCGCTAAGTCATTTGCTGGCACGTTGACGCCCAGCGGCACATTGCAAACGGCGCGCACCTACATTCGCTTATTTGCCGGGACATTGACGACGGCTGGCACGCTGGCACGCAACACGGGCAAGACGCTCACGGGCGCGCTAGTTCCAAGCGGCGCAATTGCCAGAGCCATCAGCAAAGCCGTCGCGGGCGCGTTGTCGTTTATCGGTACGCTCGTTAGGACGTTGGCGGGTGGAAGTACGGCACTGTTGGATGTCACACTCAGTGACAGTGCCGTGAATATAGTAAACCTAGTCGATAGCGCGGTGTACGCCGCGACGTTACAAAGTAGCGCGGTCTACACCGTGACCTTATCAGATACAACGAGGACATAATAATGAACAGCATAGTAAACATGGCGGGTAATTTGGGATTCAAGGTGCAACGCGCACAGGGCGCTCCCCTCGCTTGGCGCATTCGTAACGCGCTGCGACCGAGCTTTTGGAGTGGATGGCTGGCTGTGCAAATGGCCAAAGCCTTTAGTGCGCTGACAGGCTTCCCCATCCTTCACAGCCAGCTAGAAGTACAACTGCGCCGCAAGGACGGCAGCCGCGTCAACTACGGCGTGGTGGGCTATCGCGTCGTGACCACGGCCTTTGTCACCTTCGTGGTGGATCAGTTGCAAACAGAAACGGCCGTCTTCGGTGACTTCAAATTTCACGACAGCGGCGTTGGCGTTACGGCGGAAAATGTAGCCAATACCACGATGGAAACGACAGACGGCGAGGCGCGCGTGAGTGGTACGCAGACCGAGAGCGCAGCGACGATTTACCAAAGTGTCGGCACGATCACCTACACGACCACGAAAGCCATAACCGAGCATGGTTTGTTCAACGACTTGACCGCTGGAACTTTAATGGACAGAACAGTATTCACGGCAATAAATGTGGTAAACACTGACGCCTGTACTTTTACGTACTCTCTGACTGTATCGGCTGGCGGATAAGTAAATGGGGGCAGCATGGCAAACGGCTATACCGTAGGCGACCTCGTAAAGGTCGCAGCAATCTTTACCAACGCGGCAGGGACGGCGGTAGACCCCACTGCCGTTCTTGCCAAATACAAGACGCCGGCGGGCGTCATAACTACGCTCACCTATGGCGTGGACGCCGCGTTGGTGCGCGACAGCGCGGGCAACTATCACGTGGACATTAACGCCGCCTCAGAAGGTCGCTGGCGATACCGCTTTTACTCGACAGGCACGGGCCAAGCCGCCAACGAGGAAGATTTCATCGTGTCGGGAAGCAGCTTCGATTGATGCCAAACGTTTATTTGCCACAGGTGTTTGGCACCGGCCCCACCTCGCAAGGCGGCTTGTCTGTGGAGCGCGAGGTGTACGCCCTTATGGCCTCCCATGCCGAACAAGGGCGCGTCGGCATGGCATGGGACGACGCTCTTGCCGACATTGCCCATTCGCGCGTGATGAGCCAAGCGCGCGACGGCTGGTCGGGGCATGTAGACCCACAGGGGCGTGGGCCTAATGCTTACTGTCGCATGGTAGGCTACCAACTTCCTGACTGGTATTTGCAGGATAACGACGCGAACAACATTGAGAGCATCGCAGATTCAGGAGACGGCAGCGTCGAAGGCGTGTGGGACTCGTGGCTCGGCTCAACTGGCCATCGTATGCACATTTTAGCGACAGACAGTTTTTACAAGGCGCAAACTCAGGTTGGCATTGCGTATTACTATCTGGCGACAAGTAAGCATTTGCACTACTGGTGCATTCTTAGTGCGCCGATGGTGGGGGAGTAGGGGAGCATGAGCGAGAAGATAAAGGCTTACGAAGTCGATTTGAACGAGTTGCGACCTGATCCAAGCAACGCCAATGCAGGGTCAGAACGTGGGCAACACATGATTGACGCCTCGGTGACTGAAACAGGGCTGCATAGAGGCGTTGCTGTAGACGCTAACGGCTATTTAGTGGCAGGTAACAAAACGCATCAATCGGCGATTGATGCAGGATTTAAGCGCGCCATTATTGTTGAGACTTCTGGCGATACCCTAGTTGTCACCAAGAGACTTGACTTTGATTTGATGGATGCCGACCCAAACAACAAGGCAAGACGCGCCGCATATTTTGACAACAGAACTTCTGAAGTGTCTATGCAATGGAATGTCGAGCAACTGTTTGCCGACATGGGCGCGGGGCTTGACCTGTCGGGCATGTTTCGCGAGGACGAGCTAGACGCGATGCTGGCGGGGATGCAGGTGCCTGACTTTCAGCCTGTGGATGCAAGCGAACAGCCACGCCTTGACCAAAAGAAACCGATTGTCTGCCCGCATTGCGGCGAGGAATTCACTCCAGAATGAGCAAGGTAGAACTGCGCGTCGATTGGTGTAACCACGAAGCAGCTAAGTACGCTGTGGAGAAGTGGCACTATAGCTGCAGGATGCCTATGCCTCCAATACTCAAGATAGGTGCGTGGGAATGCAATCAATTCATTGGTGCGATTTTGTTCGCGCGGGGCAACACGCCGACGCTAGGTCATCGGTACGGATTGAAAATGCTGGAAGTTTGCGAGCTGGTTCGCGTTGCCTTGACTAATCATGCTTCGCCTGCGAGTCAGATTGTGTCAGCAGCAATGAAATTACTAGAGCATAGTAACCCAGGTTTGCGTCTGATTGTGTCTTTTGCAGACCCCGCGCAAGGTCATAACGGCGCAATCTATCAAGCGATGAATTGGGTATATACAGGCGAAAGCGAACCATCGTGGCAATGGTTGCACGAGGGGCGTTGGAAGCATAATCGAGAAATGACATCAGGTGCGTTTGGTGGAGCGCGAAAAGTCGCAGACTTAGCGGTGCTTACCAAGCGTCTGCCGCTTGGTAAGCACCGCTATCTCTACCCGCTTGACCGTGCCATGCGTAAGCAGATTGCACCACTCGCCAAGCCGTACCCGAAACGTTTACCCCGCGGGCAAAGTGTCGAAGGTGACACGTCCAACGACCAGTTGGAAGAGGCAGGTTCAATCCCTGCTGCCCGCTCTGAATGACTAATAAATTGGATATATTGCGCGATGGCTAGAGGCAACACAGATAAGTACACGATACAAGCATGTCAAGAGGCCAAATGACTGAGAAGATAAGCAAGGCAAATTTAGCCGACATCCACTTCGATAAGTCGAACGCGAACAAGAGCAGCGAACGTGGGCGCGGCATGATCGAAGCGTCTATGCGTGAGTTTGGCTTTGCCGACGCCGGAACACTCGACCGAAATAATGTCATAATTGGCGGAAACAAGCGCACGGAGGTAGCGGGTGAAATTGCGCTAAGTGACGAGGCTATCATCATAGACGTGGATGGCACGAAGCCTGTGTACATTCGGCGCAATGACCTTGACCTGAGCGACCCAGAGGATGACAGGGCGCGCAAACTTGCCTATGCGCTGAATCGCACAAGTGAAGTGTCTATGACTTGGGACACCGAGCAACTCCTAGCCGACATGGGCGCGGGGCTTGACCTGTCGGGCATGTTTCGCGAGGACGAGCTAGACGCGATGCTGGCGGGGATGATGCCTGAGCCTATGACCGACGCGGGCGCGCAGGTGGATAAGGCAGACGAGTTGCGCCAAAAGTGGGGCGTTGAGTTGGGCCAAATGTGGCAGCTTGGCGAGCATCGGCTGATCTGCGGCGATTGCACAGATGCCGAGGTGGTGGCAAGGGTGATGCAAGGCGAGAAGGCTGTTTTGTGCCACGCCGATCCGCCATACGGCATGGGCAAGGAGAATGAGGGCATCGCCAATGACAACCTGTATCGCGAGAAGCTAGACGCCTTCCAGATGGCATGGTGGCACGCGTGCCGTCCTGCGCTTGAGGACAATGCCAGCGCGTACATTTGGGGCAACGCTGAGGGCCTGTGGCGACTATGGTATTGCAGTGGATTGCGCGACAGCGAACGATTGACGTTCCGCAATGAGATTGTCTGGGACAAAGGCGGCGGTGGATTTGGCGTTGGGACTGAGGGGTTACGCTGCTATTTCCCAGAGGAGCATTGTCTGTTTTTTATGTTGGGCGAGCAGGGATTTAACAACAACGCCGACAACTATTGGGAGGGGTGGGAGCCGATACGCGCCTATTTGGACGACGAACGGCTCAAGATGGGGTGGAATAATAAATTTGTTGCCGATCTATTCGGTTTCCATCCGAGAATGGCAGATCATTGGTTCAATATTTCGCAATGGTCAATGCCGAAAGACGAACAATATAAACGGATGCAACAAGCCGCACGCGGCGACGCCTTCAAGCGGGACTATGACGACCTCAAGCGGGACTATGACGACCTCAAGCGGGACTATGACGACCTCAAGCGGGACTTCTACGCCACGCGTGCCTACTTCGACAACGCCCACGACAATATGACCGACGTGTGGCGTTTCAACCGCGTGCATAACGAAGATCGATATGGTCACGCCACGCCCAAGCCCGTTGATATGATTGCGCGAGTCATCAAGAGTAGCACGCCAGAGGGGGGCATCGTTTACGTTCCCTTCGCGGGGACGTTGCCAGAGGTGATCGCCTGCGAGCAACTTGGGCGCAAGTGCCGAGCCGTGGAAATAAGTCCCGCCTACGTCGCCGTTGCCTTGCAACGCTTTGCTGATTCGACAGAAAAAACGTGTGTGCTAGTTGACTAATAAATTGGATATATTGCGCGATGGCTAGAGGCAACACAGATAAGTACACGATAGAGCAAATTATTACCGCCATCAAGGGCAGTAGCGGTATCAAGATGACGATCATGCGTCGCCTTGATTGCAGCCGCAACACGGTGGACAACTACCTGCGTCGCTATGCCACGGCGCAAGCTGCCTACGACGAGGAGACGGAGCTGCCGCTTGACTTTGCCGAGTCGATTGTGATTAACGACATGGCGAACAATCGCAGTGTCGAAACGGCGAAATGGTATCTCAAGGCGAAGGGTAGAAGCCGCGGGTACACAGACCGCAGCGAGACGGAGCATAGCGGGACAATCGAGCATAAACATGTCACTGAACTTAGCGACGAAGAACTTTCCCGTATCGCCGCCCTTAGCGGCAGCGGAACTGCTAAGGCGTAGACAAGCACGCCGCAACCTAATGGACTTCACCACCTACACGATGCCTGAGTTCGAGCGCAGTTGGCATCATGAGGTCATGTGCGAGTACCTAGACGCCTTTGTGCGGATTGACATTACGCGGCTGATTATCTCATTGCCGCCACGCCACACCAAGAGCGAATTTGTTAGCCGTCGCCTGCCTGCGCTCATCTTAGGGCAAAACCCCGACGCGCCAATCATCGCCGCCAGCTATGGAGCCGACTTAGCGCGGCGCATGAATCGCGACGTTCAGCGCATTATGGATGATGCGCCCTATCGCCGTCTGTTTCCAGAGACAACGCTTTCGGGTGCCAATGTTCGCACCGTGGCCCAGGGGTCTTGGCTTCGCAATAGCGACATGTTTGAGGTAGTGGAATACAACGGCTATTACCGCGGGGCTGGTGTCGGGGGTGCCATCACAGGCATGGGCATGAAATACGGCATTATAGACGACCCAATCAAAAACAGGCAGGACGCCAACAGCCCCACCATTCGGCAAAAGATTTGGGACTGGTACACGTCTACCTTTCGCACGCGCCTAGCCCCTGGTGGGTGCATTTTGGTCACCATGACCCGTTGGCATCAAGACGATTTGGTTGGCCGTTTGCTCGCCCTGGCCGCCAGTGACCCAGACGCCGACCAATGGACGGTGCTAACGTTGCCAGCCATCGCCGAGGAACCGATAGCCGACTATGACAGGCGCGAAGTAGGCGAGGCACTATGGCCCACACGCTTCGACCTAGCCGAACTCAACAAGACGCGCGTCAGTCTGGGTAGCTACGACTGGAACAGCCTCTACATGCAACGGCCCGCCCCACCCGAAGGCGGCATGTTTAAGAGGCAATGGTTTGATATTGTGGGTGCTGCGCCACGTAACGCGCAGCGAGTCAGGTATTGGGACAAGGCCGGAAGCGCGAGCAAAGGTGACTACACCTGCGGCGCACTTCTGGCGAAGGATACCAACGGCACATTTTATATTGAGGACATTGTGCGTGGGCAATGGTCGGCACTTGAGCGTGAAACTATCATCAAGCAAACGGCTGAAGTAGACGCCCAGCGCGGCGGTGTCGTTATTTGGCAAGAGCAAGAGCCGGGCAGTGGCGGCTTGGAAAGCGCACAATCCACCACGCGCAACTTGGCGGGCCATGTGGTGAGGACGGAGCGCGTGACAGGTGACAAAGAAACACGCGCCATGCCCTTTGCGGCACAGTGCGAAGCCATGAATGTAAAGATAGTGCGCGGCGAGTGGAATACAGCCTACCTGAACGAACTGGCTAGCTTTCCGTATGGAGCGCATGACGACCAGATCGACGCGTCGTCATGCGCATTTAACAAATTGGTTGTGCCGATGCGCCAACAGGTTCGGAGCAGAGAATATTAATGATTGACATTAGCCGCTTATCACCACAGGAACTTGACCGCTTCTTGCACCTTCAAGCCATTATAGACCGCCAGAAAGAGGCGCAGGATACGGTCAAGGAGTTGCGAAACTACTATTACGGCGCGCACCCTGTTTTGCTTACCACTCGACAAAAGGAGTTTCTCGGTGCGCTCGTCAACCCCGACCAGTTCCGCTTTAGCCATAATCTTGTTCGCACCATTATCGACACCTTGCGCGAACGTCTGAACGTGATCGGCTTTACGGTCAACGGCGCGGCGGCGGGTGATTTGGAGGATGACAACCCGACACCAGAAGCGCAACTCGCCGCGCTCAAATGGTCGTGGTGGAATAGCAACCGTATGGACAGCCAGCAAATTAGGTTGCACCGCCGCGCGCTGCGCGATGGGGAAAGCTACGCCATTGTGGACTTCAGCACGGAAACGGGCAGGCCGCGTATCAGCCTGCACAAAGCAGATGACGGCAAGACAGGTGTCACCTTCCATCGTGACCCAACCGACAGCAATAAAGTGTTGTTCGCTGCACGCTATTTTTATACCTATGACCCGTTGAAACCAGGCACAACGGGAATGGAGCGCAAGACCGTTTACCTGGCGAACGAGATTCGCAAATACATGAAGCGTGGCAGCGGTGATTGGGAACAGTATAGAGACCCTGAGGATAACGACGTTTGGCCTTTGCCGTGGCGCGACAATAACGGACAGCCGCTTGGCGTGCCTGTGTTTGAGTTTGAGAACCCAGGCGGAAGCGAAATGGCGCAGGTGATCGGCTTGCAGAACGCCGTCAACAAAGCATGGCTTGACGTAATTGCGGGTGCGGATAGCAGCGGCTTTCCGTTGCTTGTCACCGAGTACATGGGTGAGGGCGGGATGCCTGTGGTTAAAGATGACGACAATCTCGATGGCACCGACGAAGTACGGATGGCACCTGGGCGCATGATTGAAGTAGACAACGCCCGCGTGCATCGCATCGAAGCCTCTAGCCTATCGCCCATGCTGGAAGTCGTCTGGGCGTTGGTCGCAGCAATGGCGGGTGTGGCCCGCGTGCCACAGTACACCTTGCGTCCTGCGGGCGGCAACGATGTGCCAAGCGGCGAGGCACTCAAGATGCTCGAATCAGGGCTTGTCAAGCGCGCGCAGGAACGTCAATTGATTTACGGACAAAGCTGGGCGGATGTGATGATCATGTGTGTCAAGGTAGCGCGCACCTTTGGCAGCGAGAATGTACCCGAACTTGACAACGCCGATGTGGGCGTCGTCTGGGCGTCGGCGGAAGTAAGAAATGAGAAGGTGGACGCTGAAACCGCGGCCTTGTATAAAGGCTTGGGCATGAGCGATGAATACGTGTGGGCGAAGGCGGGCGTAGAGCCGGAACAGATTGCAGCCTTCAAAGACAACGCACGCGCCGACCGCGCAAAAGATGTAGCAGCAATTGCCGGGGCTCTCAAGACCAATGGAGTGAATAATCTTCCACAGACCAACCCGCAGGCATTTGGCAATGGTGGACAAAGCGCGGACGCATCGCCAGAGAACCTTGCCAGCACGCAAGGATTGAACGGCATTCAGATTCGCGCCGCCGTCGAACTTCTGGCGCAAGTCACGAATGGCGAGATTGCGCCATCTATTGCGCTAGAGTTGATCGTGTCGTTGGGTATTGACCGCGCAAAGGCTGAAGCAATGGTCAACGAAGCGGGTAGTTTTGTCACGGTAAATAAGCCGCAAGTCCCTGTTACGAATGTCAAGAATGAGAGGAATACAAATGGCACCGATTGAGTTGATCAAAGGCAGTAGCCGGCAAACAGTCTATTCAGAGCCGAAGGCAGACGCGCTTGTAGCCGATGGCTGGCAGCGCGTGCGCGACTTGCCGCCAGAGCAGCAGCGCGAGTTAGCCGACTTGCCGCCGTCCCCCTGGAATGGCTACGAAGACATGCGCGTTGAAGAAGTCCTAGAGAGAGCAAAGGGCTTGCCGCCTGAGCAGATTAAGCAGATCGTCACCTATGAGAGCGCAACAAAGGGGCGCGTTAGCGTCGTCAACAAGCTGACGGGCAACAATGCGTCACAGGCGCAAGTTGAGGAACAGCCGCCAGTGACGGTGGAAACGGTCAAGGAAGGAGAATTGCAGACCGTCGAAACCGTTGAGATTGTGGCGACTGAGGATGCGTCTGCAACACGTAAGCGTGGAGTGCCACGGGGAACCACGAGCGAATGAACCCACTTTTAAGCGCGCTTGTCCAGGCTGGCTTAATGACGCCCGCAGACGCGGCGCGCCTCAATAGGCAAATCAACACAACCGCCGCACGCGAATACGCGGAAGATGAAATGCTACGTGCCTTTCAAGGCGGGCTTGCTTCACAGCGTGATCGCCTTGTGGACGCGGTGCGAGGCACAGACGGCCTATTGAGTATCGCACAGCAAAACAGGCTGTGGCAGGGAGAAAACGCGCGGCTATGGGCGAGTGTACGTGAAACGGTGCTAGACGTGGCCAGCGAACGGGCCGTATTAGCCACTGCCAGCGCGGGCGATGTTTCGATGTGGGAACTTGTCAACGAGCAAGTTGTCGAGTACGCAGATACCTATTATCTGAGCGACGCCGCCAATGACGTTGGCAGCATACCCAACTTGAACCAGACGAGCAGAACCCGTTTTACGCGTGCCTTTGTCGATTGGCAACGGGGCGAGTTGGAAACGGCGGGCTTTGCCGATGGCTTGCCGAATTTGATTCGCAGCTTAGAAAATATATTTGGCGCAAGTCGGGCAGAGGCGATTGGCGTCACTGAGACGACGCGCCTGTTTTCCTATGCCGAGCTTGCCGCGGGCCATGCGAACCCGTTCATCGAAGGCTGGCTATACAACACGGCGAATGATAGTTATGTTAGCGACTTGTGCCGTCCTGCGAATCAGTCGGTAATGATGAAGGGGCAAAACACGTTTCCCGATGGGCTGGGGCCGCCACCGCGCCATGTTCGGTGCAGATCATTTATCACCTCCATTTCACAAGGTGCATTGGACGTACTGCGAGCGCAGGGATTGATTAACGATAATCCACAGCCGTCTAGTCGCGGCGCGCGTTCCGCACCAGTCGAGGTGGAATCACCCGCCTTTGTGACGGTGACGCCTGTGGCCGAGCCTGTGGTGGCGCAAGGGCCAAAACCCCTTGTTACTGGTGACCAAGAGTTCAAGCCATTCAGTGAGACGAGATGGCAAAGCGCGGATCATATCGAGTTAAATAAGCGCAGCGAAGCATGGGCAAACACGCTGAATGACGAGCAAAAGGCGAGTGTCACTGAATGGACACGCTCATGGAGAATCACTCGCGAGAATATCGCCAACGGCAACATCGGGCCGGATGAACAAAGATTATTGGACGCATTAAAATCTGCGCCCAAGATGGAGGGGATCGTCTATCGGGGCATCAATCCTGGCGGCTCGTTTCAATCCGTACAAGACGTTCTCGACACATACAGGCGGGGTGTTGGCACAACAATCGAATGGGACACGCTAAATTCAACCAGTATTCTTCCAGATACGGCGGCGGCATTTGGTAACACTGTATTTGAGGTCAAGACCAAAAATGCGCGTTACATCAATTCGTTGAGCAAATACTATGGCAAACCTGACGATGAATTTGAGGCGGTCATTATGCCAAATGCCAAATTAAAGATCGCTAATGTGGGCCGCGCCCCCGTTGAGTTCCTGGATGGGCCGCAAGAGCGTTGGATCATTCAACTGGAGGAAGTGGAGTAATGGACGAGAAGATGGTCTCCGATGGGCGGCATGAGCGCTTTTTATCAAGCTGCCCGAATTGCAAACATAAGCACAAGGATGCGGCGACGTGTGATGCTTTCCCGCGTGCGATTCCGGCTGTGATTTTGTCAGGTGGGAACGATCACAAGCAGCCCTACCCAGGCGATGGGGGCATAACGTTCGAGGCGATTTGAGTGGGTCTCGCTGTCTCACGATACATTCTGTCGATTGCAGTCGCGATCACGTTGGCGTCACTAGCACCCATGTTGGTGGCTAGTTCCTTGATTTGGCGCAATGTCATGTCAGTTAGGCGGTAGGAGGTTACTTTGCGGGTCATGGATTTTGTAGGCAGTTTTGACGACATGCCCAGGTCGATTAGGCTAGCGGAGCGTAATAAGCCCGTCAGCGTGAACAACCGCGTCATCTTCCCACTCCCACTCCATCTCGATTTGAGAGGAATTGAGCGTGAGCGGAGTACCAGCGTCAAGCACGCTTGCTGTAACAACCCAGGCGTACCCGTCGCGCTGCTCAATGACACGAACACGAATAGATGTAGAGAGAAATCCAACCACACCATAAGCGATTGCGTACATAGGAAGCCCCTTTCAGGCTATCCAGGTATCCCCCTGGCGGGGCGGCGCATGATGCGCTGTGCGGCTTCCTATTCACATTGTAATACTATAGTATTACAATGTCAAGCATCAATTTACGGCATCCAGTTTGAGCCGCTAGACAAAGCGCAGGAGGCTGACGCCAATGGCTGAAATCACCATAACCGTTGACGCTCGTGCCGTACAGCAACTACTCGACCGCGCACCGCAAGCGTTAGAGACTGCCATTCGCGGCAGTCTCGAAGATTCGTCTACCCTATTCCGTGCAACGATGCAACGCTACCCGGCCCCGCCGCCAAACAGCAGTTATAGACGCACCGGCACATTGGGTAGGTCTTGGTCAGTCAAGCCGATTTCGCGCACGGCAAGCGGCTGGAGTGTTGTCATTGGCAGCAATGGCAATATGGCACCATACAATAGAGCCGTGCAGAAACGAAGCGAGCAAGCTAGGATTCACCGCGGTCGCTGGGTCACAGCCGAAACCGCAACGGAGCAAAGCGCGTCGCAGATTCAGCGTTTTGTAGACGCGCGCATTCGCGCGGCAATGGCGGGGGTGTAAGTGGAGAGCAAGACGCCGTATGAAGTGATAGAAGCCAACCTATTGCAAACGTCGCGCAATTCATGTACAATAGAGCAGGATCAGCTTTGTGCGCCACTTGACTTGTTCCAGATAGAGCGCATGTTGATTCCGTTCCTGAATCAGATTCGCAAGGCGCAAGGCAAAAAGCCGGTGATTGTACCAAAGGGCTAGTTAACACCTAACCAAATATTGCACTAGCCCCACTTAAACGGCTACAAGTTTAACAGCGGCGAGATCGACCTTAACGGGTCGGCCTCGTTGCTTTTTTTATTGGTTTTTTCAGGAGCCTACCAATGGCCGCAGACGATTACCACCGACCTAGCAGGCCAAAGGGGGACACCAAGAACGTGTTTCCCTTCAACGTGAAAAAGACCCAGCCACCACCACCGCCGGCGACGCTGACACCATCGCAGCCGGTTGACTATAACGAATAGCAGGTTTTAGTAAAGGACTGAGCTAGATGCTTATCAACAGCAAATTGAACTGGCGTGATGCCGTTTTATTTGAAGCGGAGTTAGGAGGCGGAGCCTCAACTGACAACGCGAGCGACACAGCAGCGGCAACAGGTGTGATACCAACGCCCGCAGAGCTGGTTGCAGAGTTAGAGCGAACCAAAGCCGCATTGAAGGCCGCCAACAGCGAGGCGCAACAACGCCGCCTCAAGTTGGATGCCATCGAAAAAGCGGACAAAGAACGCGAAGAGAAGGAGTTGAGCGAGGCACAAAAGGCGAACAAGCGGATGCAAGAGGCAGAGGATGCTTACAAGGCACTCGAAGCTAAGCACCGTACATCGGCAATCAACAGTGCCGTAAAAGTAGCCGCGATGGCTGCGGGCTTTGCTGATTCAGATGACGCCGTGAAACTAGCCGACCTTTCTGGTGTGCAAGTTGGGGACGACGAAGTAGTGGTGGGTGCCAAAGAAGCAGTTGCGAAACTTGCTACAGCCAAGCCGCACCTACTCGCGCCGACACGTCTCAACGCACCAAACATCAACGCCACAGGTGGTGGCGCACCTCGCTCGCTGACGGTCGAAGACCTGAAGCAACAGCGGCGAGACACGGACACGATTTATCAACCATTTTAGAGGTGAGACATGGCTTTAATCACACGGGCCACAACTGCCAGCATGGATGCGTCCACTGGTATGTTTGCGCCGCAAATCACGGGGCTTGTCGCCGGAGAAGTGCTTGACGTAGCGTCCCCTTGCTACATCAAGACCAGCGACGGCAAAGTTTATATGTCAAACGCCACCGGCGCCAACGAAGCCGCCGAGGTAGCGGGCTTCAATGCGCGTGCTGTCGCCGCGGCAGACCAGCCGGTGACGCTCTTCGGAGTCGGCGCGCGTTTTAGCTATGGTACTAGCCTCACAATAGGCAATATCCTGTATGTTGGTGCCACGGCGGGCCGGCTGGATACAGTCTCGACTACGGGCGACGCCTTTGGCATTGCACAAGTCATCACTGCCACAGATATTGTTATCCTTAACTGTATGCCGCGCTTGACCAGTGCCACAGTGGGCGCCAACACCATCACGACCACCGAACTGGCTGATGATGCGGTTGCCACGGCCAATATCTTGGACGCCAACGTGACGGCGGCCAAGCTCGAAGTAGGAGCGGCAACCGACGGTATTACCGGGTTACAAGTGCAATTCGCAGCCAATGTCAACGTGATTGGCGCAGTTCCGGTACTGCACCGGGTGACTGTCGCCGATGGAGCTACAGCCGATGTCGATGTGGTACTGACTCACAAAACACTAATCATTGATGTTTGGTTGGTCAAGACTGCGGCGGCGGGTGGCGCGAGCGATACTATCACCGTCAAAAACAGTGCCACGGCGATTACCGACGCCATTGACATCAACGTGGCAGATAAGGTCGTCAAGCGCGCCGGCACGATCGACGATGCACAGAACGCTATTGCTGCCGCCGGAACATTGCGCGTCACGCGAACGAAGGCATCCGCAAATAACGTCGCCTGTGAAGTTTATGTACTCGGTCTCCGGGTGGCATAGGGAGATAACATAATATGACAACTGGAACACATGATATTAGTACCCTTCTGGCTTCACGCGATACAAGCGCAGCCGAGTTTGGGCTGAACAATATTCTGCCTATCATCAACGGGGAACTAGCGCGCCACAATGCCATTGTGACGACGCTCGTCAACGATTTGGCAACATTCACCACCGACCGCCAGCGAAAATACGGGATTTCCGTCGCGGGCGATATGCACGAAGTGGACGAGTACGGGCGCGCACCAACCCAAGTGTCAAAGCCTGGGGCAACGGTGGGTTTCCCGCTGAAAATGTTCCAATACGCGCTTGGCTGGACACGAAAATGGTTCGAACTGCATACGCCTGCGGATATGGTGATTGCGGTTCAAGGCGGTGAGCGCGCTCATTTACGCATGTATTCGCGAGAAATCAAGCGCGCGTTTCTGCTTTCCGGTAATTACACCTGGGACGATTTCCTGGTGGATGGCGTAGACCTGGCTGTCAAACGCTTGGTAAATGCTGACAGTGCACCAATCCCTGAAGGGCCAAACGGCGAAACGTTCACCGCATCCACGCACACGCACTATGTGGGAGAGGCATCGTTGCTCGCGTCCTTTGTCACCGCAGAGATTTCCAACGTGCTTGAGCATGGGCATGGCAACATGATCAGGATTGCCATTTCCGCGACAGACGAAGCAGCGTTCCGTGCCTTGACAGGCTTCGTGGCCTACACAGACCCGCGTTTGACTATGTCAACCGCAGCCGACTCACTTTCGACACGGCTCGACATCACGCGCGCCAACAACCGAGCTATCGGTATCTTCGGGGCCGCTGAAGTGTGGGTCAAGTCGTGGATGCCTGCCAGTTACTTGTTCTTCTGGGACGCAGGCAGTGACAAGCCGCTTGTGATTCGCCAACGAACTAGCACATCGATGCAAGGCTTGCGTATCGCTGGCGCGCTTGACGCCTTCCCGCTCTATGCTGAATACATGGAATCAGAGTTCGGCGTAGGTGTGAATACGCGCACCAATGGTTCAGTGCTTTACACTGGAAATGCCACATATTCTGACCCTACGGTGACTAGCTGAGTATAATATAGTTCCGTTATGACAATTTAGTTCACATAACACAAACGATGCAACGCGAGTTGCTTGCATAGAATAGGAATAGATCATGGCAGAAACCGCAGAAGGCGGAGTCTATAGAAACGCATCAGGCGTCGGGTATCACGATGCCAACGGCAAGCCCGTTGAGGCGGGCAAGGTCAGCGAGGCAAAAGAGATGCAGCGCAAAGAGTCGCAAACCAAAATGGCGACCTTGACACCGATTCCTTCGCAGTCCAGCGAGGCATTGGCTGCCGCCATGCGTAGTTTGCTTGTGCCGCAACAGCCAACAAGCGCGCCTAATACCAACAATGCGCCTGAAACCAACGCGGACACAGGCGACTTGACGCCTGAAACCAACGCGGACACAGGCGACTTGACGCCTGAAACCAACGCGGACACAGGCGACTTGACGCCTGAAACCGAACGGCGTGCGCGTAATCGACAGGGTTAATCATGTACGGCGACCTGGATGGCGTGAGCGCACTACTGCCGAGCATTGGCGAATACTCGTCTACCTCGACACCGACTGAGGCGCAGGTCTATACATGGCTAGATGAGGCCAGCGCACTGATTAATGGTGCGCTGGCTGGTGCTGGCTATAGCATTACCGTTGCTGGAGATGCCTTGATTCTGCCTGTTCTAAGCGGCATGACGCAGCTCTATGCCGCGGCGAATGTGTTGCAGGCACGCGGCTTGGATAGCACCAGCGGCGGCGACGAAAACAAGAGTGAGCTAATGTTTAGACGCTTCTACGCTCAACTCAAGTTATTCGGCGGTGGCAACCTGGACTTGCTCGGCGTGACCGTGTTGGCTTCGGTGGCGAGTGCCAATAGCCGTCGTATGCGCACGCGACAAACGCGGCGCATTGATGGCTACAGCGCGACCTACGAAGGCAGCGCGACAGCTTATGAGTATCCAAGCGAATGACATCCGTTACCGACGTTGCAACCCAACTCAAAGCGATTCTTGCCGTGCTTGCCGATGTGGACGAAAGCAGCCTGAGCAGCTATACGCCTGCCATCAAGACGCAAAAGATTGCGCTGCTGATTGTGCCGTTTGAACAAAGCGGCATGATGAGCTACGCCGGAACAGGCAAGCATAGCCTTGTTCACGCTCATCGCATCTCTTGCGAGTTTTGGGTAAAAGTCGATACGGGCAACGTGGCCGCGGCGGTGGAGCGTGGGCGTGACATCTGCTTGCAGGCCATGCGTCTGATTGCCGCCAACCCCACGCTCAACGGCTCGGTGCTGCAAGTCGGCTCATCGCTGTTGGGTAATCAAGGGCGCATCGGGGAGTACAACATTCTCCCTCGCTATGAAGAACGGGGACAAATCCCCTATATCATCGCCCGGCTTTTTGTGCCTGTTGAACTTAGAGAGACAGCCGCCTGGTAGCAGGCGCAGGAGATAAGCAATGGCTTCAACAAACGAACGCGCGAGCGTATTTCAAACTGTAAAGATTGCCGTTGAAACGACAGCGGGGACACCGCCTAGTAGCGGCTACAAAAAGTTAACCGCGCTCGGCTTTAGTCCCACCATCAACGCGACCGTTCAATCATTCCGTCCTGCGGGGCAGAAGTACACGACTGTCACCGCGCTAAATCGCGAAGATACAACTTGGTCATTGGACGGCTTGCCGACTTACACCGAAATTGTCTACCCGCTCAGTAGCGTGTTGACGGAAGCATTGATAACCGCGGCGTCTGGCACCACAAGCGCGGCGGCGGGTAGTCGCCTGATGGGTGCAGACGGCACACATTGGTTCTTCAAGCCAAGTGCGGTGGATGCAGACGCGCCTGTATCGTTCACCGCTTACAAAGGCGGTATCACCGCCGCCGAGCGTGCGTCGTTCCTGCGCGTGGGTGACTTAACCATCACCTACAATCGCAGCGATTCCAGCTTGAGCGGCTCGGCTATGTCGCGCCAGTTGGAAATAGATCAGGCCATGCCGGGCAATGAAGTGCAGCAAATCGCGGTCAACGCCACGGGTGGCACTTATACCGTTAGCTACGCCGGGCAGACTACCAGCGCGATTGCTTACAACGCAAGCGCGGCTACCCTTCTCGCGGCACTTGAGGCATTGAGCAACATTCCGAACGGTTCTCTGCGTGTGACGCAGACTGTCGCGGTGAGTCCTGCCTTTACCTACACAATCGAGTTCGGCGGGTCACTTGGCGAAACCAACGTTGCTGCGGTGACAACGGGTGTGGGCAGCTTGACGGGTGGCACGGCTGCCGCGGTGGTGACGACCGTTACCGGGGGCGCAGCCGTTAGCTCGATTGCGCTTGTGCCGATTCTGCCTACACAGGTCAGTATCTATGCCTTTGCCACTGCGCCTGCGAGTATTAGCGATACGACAAACGAGACAAGCACCTACCGTCTCAGTGACGTGATGGAAGCGGTGTTCAGCGTGTCGAGTCGTTACGGCCCGTACTATACGTTGGACGCCTCACAAAGCAGCTTTGGGGCAATGGTGGAAACGCCGCCCACCATGCAACTCACCACGAAAATGCAAGCCAATACCGAAGGCTTGGCTTATCTGACCACGCTTCGCAATGGCGGCACGGTCTACTTCCGCATCAAAGCGGTGGGCGCAACCATCTCAAGCGCAGAAGAATACGAGTACGTAATGGACTTTGCGGGCAAGGTAAGCGCAGCCAGCGAACTCGCCGACAGTGATGGTGTTTACGCCGTTACCTGGACATGGGACGCCGTGCCGACTTTGACGGGTGGCGGGCCTTTGGAAATTGCCGTTGTCAACAATGTTACCGCTTTGTAAGGAGAAATTATGCCAGTTGAACTAAGTGATCTGCTCAGTAACAAGCGATGGATCGGGGTAGAAATGGGGGGGCATGTAATTAGCGTGGCCTATAGGCCCGGAGCTACCAGCTTGCGCCGTCAGGCAGAATTACAGCGGCAAATGCGCCAATTGCAAGCCGCCGAGAACGTAGACGAAGTCGTGATCGTGGACAGCGTAGCGAGTGTTTTCTGTGAAATTGTCTGCGATTGGGATTTGACCGAGAACGGGAGATCCCTGCCCGTCAACGCCGAATCGGTGGGCAACCTTCCCGGAATTATCTACAACGCCATCATGGATGCCATTAACAGCGATGGCAAAACGCAGGATGACGAAAAAAAACGATTGAACGCGACCTCCGTCGCTGGCTTACCACACGAGGTCAAACAGGTTCCTGCCCTGAATGGTATCCCCTTCTCCGAGCCGCGCGGTACTTGGGCGTAGCACCGTGGGAGATGCCCGACCAATCATCCGCATGGATGGAGTGGGCATTGATTGCCGAGAATGTTGAAACTGAAAGCAGCGGCAATCGTTCCGGTGTCACGTAATCAGTCAGCAAATCGTCCACTGGTATCGCGTTTATGCCAGATTATTGGATGTTTGCAGATGGGACACATCTTCCTAAAGGGCCAAACGAAGGCGCGCTTGAACATGTCGACCCAAAGGCGAAAAGGCGAAACAAGACAGCCACGCATGGAAGATTCGGTGCATCGTGAACAATCTCGGCATTTTTGTTTTGGTGCCATTGTGGGGGGTCCTTTGATGGGCATTGAATATCGCGTTTTCATTGTAACAAAAGCCGAACGGAACGCAACCCAATGCCAGATGTAAATATCCTAATCAACGCGACAGATAAAGCATCTGGGCCGCTAAAGTCAGTCGGCGGTGAAGTTGACAACCTCAACAACAAAGCCAAAAACGCCGCGAGTAGTGGCCTAGCATCGCTTGCGGGTGCGCTCGGCACTGCAATTGCTGTGGGTGCGGCGACAGGCGTTGTGGCGCTGGTAGGGCTTGGCGGCGCTGTAGCTGTAACGGGCATTGCATTCGACAACATGAAAGAGCAAGCCCAGATTGCCTTCACAACGATGCTGGGCAGTGGCGCGCAAGCCAAAGCTTTTCTTGATGATTTGCAGAAATTTGCCGCCAAAACCCCGTTTGAATTCCCAGAATTAGTATCAGCCTCGCAACGCATGTTAGCGATGGGCTTTGCGGCTGAGGACGTGCTGCCTACCCTGACGGCGATTGGTGACGCCGTGGCGGGGCTTGGTGGCTCAAGCGAAATGGTGGGGCGTGTCACAACTGCCCTGGGCCAAATGCAAGCAAAAGGCAAAGCGTCCGGTGAGGAAATGATGCAACTTACCGAGGCGGGTATTCCTGCCTGGAAGTTTTTAGCCGACGCCATTGGCACCAACGTTGCCGGGGCAATGAAAGCCGTCACGGCGGGGACAGTCAGTGCTGACGTTGCCATTGGCGCATTGGTCGCGGGCATGAACGCCAAGTTTGGTGGCTTGATGGAAGCGCAGTCCAAAACTTTTGGTGGAATGTTGTCAACCATCAAAGACACATTTAGCCAGGTAAGCGGCCAGGTAATGCAGCCGCTCTTCGAGCAACTCACGCGCGGACTTGCAATGGTTGTTTCGTGGACAAGCAGCCCCGCGTTTACCTCTGGCGTAGCAGCACTTGTGGGGTGGATGGAAAAGGCGGGCGTGGCGGCAGAGCGGTTTTTCGATCATATTAGTGCAGGGCTTTCGCCTATCGACGCGCTCAGTAACGCTTTTGCGCTTGTGCTGCCTGATAGTTTATTTGCTATCTGGTGGAGATTTACCGAGATTCTTAAAGGCACTACGCGCTTTGTTCAAAGCTTGTTCGGCGAAGTCAAACGTTTTGAAGATGACTCGCCGATGATGGGCTATTTACTCGACCTGGGCGACCGCGTCCGTGAGGTGTTTGGTTACTTCGTGGATTGGCTCGGGCGAGCGGCCAAAGCGACATGGGATTATGCCCAGCGCGTGTTACCTCCCTTCATCGAGGTTCTGGTCAAAGTGTGGGACGGCTTAGTTTTTGGTGCCGACATGATTGGAAAATTCATCGCCTCGCTCGCGAAAACTTTTATGCCTGTTAGCGCAGCTATAGCCAAATTCGGCGGCTTTGAGGACATCTTGAACGCGGTGGTAGCGGTGCTTGGCTACTTCGTGTTGACAGCCATCCCGCCGCTGATTGCGGGCCTTGTCTCGTTCCTGGCACCCATCGCGGGCGTGATTGCAGCGGTGACGGCCTTGCGCTGGGCGTGGGAAAACGACTTTGGGCGGATACGCTCCTACACACAGGAGACGGTCAAGAGAATTTCAGACTGGTTTTTCAAAGAGTCTGGCATCTGGAAAGGCACCTGGGAGGAAACAGTCGAGTATATCACCTGGTACGTGGAGCGCGGCTGGAAGATCGACCTGTTCAATGCCACGGTGGGCAACTGGGCAAACATTCGTGAAAAATTGAAATTCCACTGGCGGATAATGCGCGACACGCTGATCGCGTGGACGAATGAAACCATACAGGACATTGTAGGATGGAAAGACAGAACAGTCCACGCTTTTTTTGAGTTGGGAAGGAATATTTCAGACGCTTGGAGAGACTGGACAGGGCCGACAGTTCATGATCTTGAAGTATGGGCCGTCGTAACGCAGTCGAGAATTAAGCATTGGATTGATTGGGGAATCAAGTATTTTAATGATTTCAAGACTGACGCCGTTGCGGTGTTTGACGCTGTCCTGGGCTGGTGGGATGACAACATTCAGCCGTGGCTAGACGCGGGGCGCGATGTAATTCAGGGGCTTTGGGACGGCATACGCGACAAGTGGACTGACCTCTCGTCTTGGTTTAGCGGCGTTTGGGGTGACTTGTCCGACCGCTTCAAACGCTTTTTTGGCATCGCATCGCCATCAACTGTCTTTTACGGATACGGTAAAAACTTGATGGAAGGTTTGGGCGAGGGCATCCGCGCCTACGCCAGCGTGCCGATTTCGTACATGGAAAGCGTAAGCAATAGCTTGACATCGCAGATGGATCGGCTTAAAGGCGCGGTGGTGCAGAATGTATTTGACCTCAAAAACGCCGTCAAACAATTTAACCTTGACCCGGCAACCGTGCCTGTGTCGTGGGGTGGCACCTTGCAGCCTGGGCAGGGTATCAATAATCTGCCCATCCACACCAACCCCACCGCCATCACCCCTGTTGTGTCAACAACGCCCATCAGCACCATCGGCAGTGCCGTGGGTGGCAATCTTGCCACAACGGGCAGCAGCCAAAACCTATTGGGTGGCATCAGCGTAGGCAGCGCCAACATTCAGGGCGCGGTCGATAGTGCGGCGGCGTCTGCCAACAAAGTCAAGGATTTCATCGCGGGCCTGGGCGACTTCCTCATGGCGACGGTAGACAACCGCACCATGTCCAGAGTATTTCAAACGCTTGACGCTAATCTGACAGGCATCAACGATTTGCGTGCAGCGGATGCCAGTATCGGCCAAACAATGGCAAGCATCCTGGGCGTTGACACGCTGTATGGGCGACTGACTGACAGCGTTCAATTGGTGATGGATAAAATCACGGCGGGTACCGACATCAACAAAGTCAAAGAACTTTTGCAGTCGGCTGTTACATTTCGTGAGTTAGCCAACTTCCATTCCACCACCGACTACGCCAACGTACTTCCGACCGATACGCGGCTGACAGGTGGCACGGCAAGCGCGCCGGGTACGGTCAATAACTTCAACATCAACCTCGCGAGTGGGGCCAGCGCGAGTGACGATCTGCGTAGTACGTTTAATTTGCTCAATAGCCTGTACGGAACGGCACCCGCATGAGTTACACCGTAGAGATTATCCGCGGCAGCACAACATACAATCTGTCGAATGGCGCGCCCTATTGGTCGCTGACGTTGACGGGCATTGGATTACCCCCCATTCGCCTCATCAAAGAGCGCGGGCCACAGCAGCACGGCTCCACCGTGGTAGGTCATCTTCTTGATGAGCGACTCATCAATTTGGCACTGCTCATCAAGGTGGCTACCGAGGCACTTTCCGACCAAGCCCGCGACGACCTAGCGGAAATACTCAAGCCAGTTGACGACTTGCCGTGCAAGATACGCATCACGCGCGAGGATGGTACGCAGCGGCAAATCGACGCCTATACCGTAGGCACGGTGGACTTCCCCAACACGCAACAAGACCGCTTTGCCGGAACGCAAATGGTGATCGCTCAGTTTGAGGCACCTGACCCCATCCCGTATAACCCGGCGCTGAACAACATTGTCTTTACGGTGGTTAGCGGCGGCGCGGCCCCTGGCGGCTACACGGTTCCGCTGTTTATCCCGATGATTTACGCCGTGGGCAGCAGCATAAACGACGTAGAGAATCTTGTCTATGTAGGAAAAAGGGAAACATTTCCCATTATCTTTGTGACTGGCCCCGCTGTCAGTTTGGTGATCACCAACGAAACAACAGACCAAATACTAGATTTCACAGGTCATACCATCGCGGCGGGCGTCACCTATGCCATTGATTTGCGTTACGGCTACAAAACTATCACAGACCATCTTGGTGTGCGGCAAAATGCTGCGCTGACTGATGCGAGCGACCTGGTGACATGGAGCATTGTACCAACGCCCACCGCGCCAGGTGGCGTGAATGACATACGAGTTAACGTGCCTTCCGGCGCAACCGTAGACACAAAAATACGCGTAGAATACTATGATAGATACCCATCGTTGGGATAAGAGGCAATTTTGGCTGAATTAAGCATACTCTGGGAAACAGTTTCGGGAACGGGTGACAGCAGCACATCGGGTTATACAGACACTTTGATGTTTCAGCTTTTTCGCTCACTGTTTTCGCGTACTGCCAACCTGGGCGGCGTCACTCCTGACTTTCAAAACGAGTTAGCGGTAACGGGCGCGTCATCACCTGTCGCCGTGAACACAGGCGCAGGGCTTGTCTATGGCATACCCTATTTCAATAGTGCCAGCGTCAACGTCGTCATCGCCACGCCAGGCGCCAGCACGCGCGTTGATCGCATTGTGCTGCGTGCGAGTTGGGCGGCTAAGACGGTTCGTATCACGAGAATTGCAGGCACGGAGGGTGCGGGCGCTCCTGCTATGACGCAGATAGGCGGCACGACCTGGGATATACCACTAGCCACAGTGAGTATTACCACGGGTGCCGTAATCACCGTTACTGATGGCCGTGAGTGGTTAGATGGCGCGGGCGACGGCACGATTGACAGCACAAAGCTCGCAACGGGGGCAGTGACCACCGCCAAGATTGCAGCAAGCGCGGTTGGAGCATCTGAACTCGCAACGAGCGCAGTAACCACCGCCAAGATTGCAGACGATGCTGTCACCGCCGCCAAACTTTCAAACATGGCTCAAGATACTATCAGGGGGCGCATTACAGCTAGCACAGGCGACCCAGAGGATTTGTCTGCTACCAACGTTCGCACGATCATCAACGTCGCCAACGGAGCAGACGTTACTAGCGCCACAAATATCGCCAGTTCTGTCGTTGGGTCAAGTGCCAAGACAACGCCAATCGATGCAGACTCCATCGCATTGATTGACAGCGCAGCCAGCAACGCGCTCAAAAAAGTGACGATTGCCAATTTGCGCTTGGTCACGGCTACGGCAGCAAAAGCATCTTTTACGCCAACCTATCTGGTGGCAGGATCAGAGACGGGTGTAACGTACGGCCTCCGGAACGGACAATATCTCGTTTCGGGCGAAATGGTTTTTGTTAGCATTCACATGGAGCTGACCAACAAAGGGGCAGGGTCGGGTGCTATCACCATCGGTGGTTTGCCATTTTCCGTTGTATCTCCTGCCGCGTCGATGGCGGTAAATTGGCATTTAGGCACGACGAGCCTTGTACACATGAGCGGGTTAGTTTTGGTATCCGGCACGACAATAACCCTGTATGGCATGACCGCGGCGGCGACAAGTTCGCTAACCTCTATTCAAAATTCGGATATGTCCAATACTTCCCGGCTTTATATTTCAGGATCATATTTCAAGGCAGCATAACGCATGACCACCTCCTACATCGTTCGCATCCGCAACCGCGCCGGCGTGCGTCAATACGACGTGACCGACTTTCTCGCGCTCAACTACAGTAAAGTCGTTAACGATGTAGGCATGTTGCGCGTTGACTTGGCGGGCAATCATCAGGCAATTGCCGCGCTTGAAAAGGACGGCCAGATTGAAGTGTGGCGTTATGACGACGCAGAAGGCATCGCGCCCTACTGCGACTTCTACGGCCTCTATCGTGACCGCGACCGACGCACGCCCACCGATTCCAAAAACGGAATATTCACCCTGAAATGCGTGTCCCAACTGCACTTCCTCAAGCGCGCGCTGATTGCCTTTTATGCAGGCACGAACCTACGCAACGATTTCACGGCTGTGGTGGCTGAAACCGTGATGAAACTCATGGTGCGCTATAACGCAACGGTGGATGCCACCACTGCCAATAGCCGCCGACGAACGGTGGGTACATGGTCAACAAATATCAGCTATGCCGCTGATACGGCCGCGGGCGCGAGTATTACAAAAGCCTTTGCCCACCTAAACTTGCTCGAAGCCTTGCAGGAAGTAGCTTTGCTGGGCGGTCTTGATTTTGATTTGGTCAAGACGGGTTTGCAGACGTGGCAATTTCGCACCTACGCGCTCTTGGGAGTTGACCGCACGGCGACGGTGAAGTTCAGCATGTCATGGGGCAATATGGAGAATCCATCTTTAACGGGGGGCGGCTTGGACGAGGCGACAGTTGCCATTGTGGGGGGTGAAGGCGAGGAGGCGGCGCGCGCTTTTGCCATACGTACAGGGCCGAATTATGTCGCTAATTACAATGACATCGAGGTCTTTGTCAACGCCGCGCAACAGGTTAGCGGCTCGCTTAATGCCGCTGGAGACGCACGGCTAAAAGAATTGCGCTCCCGTGAAGATTTCGTCTTTGATACATTGCAGGGGGGGGCATATCGCTATGGGCGCGATTACTGCGCGGCGGGGGCTATGGGTGACAAGGTGACGGTGACTTACGCCGAGGCATCTGTCATCAAGAAAATTCGCGGCGCGCATGTTGCGGTTGCGACTGCGGCAGGCGGGCAAAAGGCTGAACAAATTCGCTTGGACATGGTGACGGCTCTATGACGCCTCAGGAGGAAACGCTGTTTCGGCAGTTGATCCAGGAAATAGCCCGCATCAAGAAAGTTATTGGTGTTACGGATACCCTGGAAATGGTAGCGAGTACCTACACAGACGAGCAGGCTCAGGACGCCGTGGGCACTATCCTCACGGACACCACGACGATAGACTTTACCTACGTCGACGCAACGCCTGGAATCGTCGCCTCTGTCAAAACTGATTCCATCGACAATACGCTTTTGGCGAACATGGCGGCAGACACGATTAAGGGGTACGCTGGCATAGGCACAGGTGACCCAACCGATCTGACGGCAACGCAAGCCAGAACCATCCTCAACGTTGCCAGTGGTGCCGATGTAACAGGCACGGCCATCACCGCACTGGCGGCAAAGGTAACGCCCGTTGATGCCGACGCGGTGGTCATCACCGACAGCGCAGCAGCTGACGCGCCGAAACGTACACTGTGGAGCAACATAAAGGCGACGCTAAAAGCCTATTTCGACCCGTTGTATGTGCAACTTGCGGGTGTAGCGGGTGGGCAGCGAGTGACGGGGATTGCTTCGACAGGGATTGCGCTGGAGGCGTATCGCAACCTTGTGGCGGCATCGACGGATTCGCCTGTGTTTCAAGTTTACCAAGATCATGCCAGCGATGATCAGCCGGTGGCTGTGTTCAGACAGGATGGCAGCGGCAATATCATTGAGGGCTACAATAACGCTGGTGCTAAGGTGATGTGGAATGAGCAGGGTTCGACGTACAGCATCCTGAAAACTGATGCGAGTACGTTGGGGACTTCGGCTTTTTCTGGATTTGGCACGGCCACCGATCAGGGGCGCATTGAGTATAGTGCCTATGGGTCTGCGCTTAGTGGCTCACATTTTGGGCAGACGCGTGCGGGGGCTGGCATTTTTCGCACAGTGGACTTGACCAAGTTTTTGCTTGGCACGTTTGACTCTGCGCCTGTCATTTTTGGCACCAATAACACGTTTGCCGGGGCAATTTCGACGGCGCAGGACTGGGGCATTGGCGTGCTGGCTCCCGCCGCAAGGCTAGACGTACTACAGCTGACGCTTGGAAGCGCAGTACAGAAGTTGGCTTCAACCGCTACGAATGACGACCCGTCCGAAATTGTCTATCAAAACCGCGTTGCTACTACCGATGCCACAGTCACCACACTGCACACTTTTACGATTCCCGCCTCAACTACCTACGCGATTCGTGCCACAGTGGTGGCGAGGCGCACAGGGGGAGTATCGGGCGCAGCGGAAGACGGTGCGTTTTATACACTTGAGTCTGTATACAAAAATGTAGCGGGTGTGGCGACCATTATCGGGGCAGCGGTTTACACAGCAAAAGAGTCTGTCGCAGGATGGGATGCCGTCTTCGATGTGACGGGAGCGACCGTACGGGCCAGGGTAACTGGGGCTGCAACTACGTCAATTACCTGGCACGTGACCGCTAAAGTGAACATGGTCAGCACATAGGGAGGCAACAATGGCGGGTAATATAAGCATAACGATAGGGAGCAATACCTTCACGTTGCCACTGGCCGCAACGAACGCTCAGATAGGCTCGGCCCTCACGCGTTACGCGCGTAGCCTGGGCATCTCCACCGCTGGCACGAACGCCGAGAGCATGACGGCTATCCTGGAACACATACGCGACGACATTAGACGCCGCTCTAAAGACGCGCAACTGGCGGACATCGAAGCGGCACAGGATGCTGCCAACCAAGCGACTGTCGATGCAGACAATCCGTTGTAGGGCCAACGCCGGGTTGGCTAGCCCCGGCGTTGGTGTGCGGCTATTCGATTGCGCCATGCTCAGGGCGTTGCTGTGTTCTGTGCTATTCCTCACCGCCAGTGAGGTTCTCGACGATGATGTCGATTGCCTCCTGCTCGGTGAGGCAGTTGACCGTCTCGTCGTTGCAGGCGACCCAGAATTTACCCTCCAGGTCAAGCCCCACCATCAAGTCTCCGCCAATTAGACGGCCTATTGTGTCGGCGCGCTCTACAGATTCCTCTGCTATTCTGCGTGCTTGTTGCTCGTTCATGGTTTTTGTCTCCTCTTGTGCATGTGGTTGATTGCGCTAGTTGATTACTCGTCGGCTACCTCGATGGCTTCCAAGTGGTCAGCTACCTGTCGCCATGTTGTGCCGATGCCCCGGAAACTATGGGCGGGGCCGGCGTCTAAGCGGTAGAATCCCTTGATGCCGTTGGTTTCCAGTAATCCTACGTCGCTGCGGTTGGCAGCAACCCATTGTTGGAGCCACGATTGCGTGATACTGCGGGGTTGATTGTTGTTCATGTTCATGTTCTCCTCTTGGGTGACAAGTGTGTCTAGCAGTTCTATCATCGTGACTTCGTAGCGTGCTGCTAGTACCTTGAGCCGTCGTCGTGTGCTGTCCAGTACTTTGATGGTGGTTACGTCGTTCATTTGTATTCTCCTTCGAGTTCGCGCATGGCTGCGACGGCATCCCGGCGGAAGGCCGCCAGCTTGTCGCCGAGCTTGAGCGTGAACGATTTTGGCTTTGGCCCGGCACCGGGGCGCGAGCCACCGTTGTTTGTGCGCTGGTCGGCGGCGCGCACTTTGGGTCGCGCGCCGCCGTGGTTGGAAGATGCGTTCATCGGTTTTCCACTGCGTCAAAAAAGTCAGAGAAAAGTTGCGCCTCCGCCTTTGGGCTTGTTTTCGGCATGGCGTTGAATTCGTCCTCGGTCATCGGGCGAATCTGACAGAACCAAGACATGCCCTCTGGGCCATTCATCTTCTTGACCGAATCGACCACAAACCATTCGTCGGTCTTGTGTGACTGGTAGAAGTCTCCAGCCGAAATGCTCTTGTGATGCCAGTGACCGTTTATGATGGTGCCATCTGCCGATTGGTAATATCCGGGTCTCATTGTGTTTCTCCTCTAGGTGTTTCGGCCTTCGTTCCGGCCTTCGTCAGTAGCGCCGATTGCGCTAGACACCGAGCAGTTTTGCGACTTGCCCAGGTCGGCGTGATTATTTGGCTTCAGCAACGATCTCGTTTTTGTTGTCAACGATTACGTCCGTACCATCGCGGTGAGTTTCGGTGAACTCAGCATCCCAGCCATTTTCTTGCGCCAGTTGTATCAGGTCTGCGACGGTGGTTTCGGCTGCCTCGTTGCCGTAACGGTCGTTGACGATTGTGTAGATTTTTATTTCTTCTTCGATTTCGCGCATGGCGGCGATGGCGTCACGGCGATGGCTCTCGTAGTCTGCGTCATTGCCCAACCGCACACTGTAATCTGCAATGCGCTCGCGCACGTCGCCGATGTCAACGCCCAGCTTGGTAGCCAGTGCCTCGACCTCTGCGTCGGTGGCCTCGCTGTCACTGATATATCTGGCCCACCAGTCGTAGGTGTGCTGGCTGGCGATGTAGGCGTTTTCTTCCTCCGACCAGACAAACTGGCCGTCGCTGAGTGCGCCTGTGTTGCCAATGAGGTCGGCGACCCAATTGACGCCGTTGTCGCTAATGATGGTCAGGTCTGTGCGCTCGTTGGTTTCTGTGATGATGATGTTCATTTTGGTTCTCCTTTTGGCTAGGTGTTTCGGCCTTCTGGCCTCATTCAGCGCCGGTCAATTTCCGGTCAGACACCGAGCAGTTTCGCGACTTGCTCAGGTCGATTTAACTAAACCAGTTTTTTGTTCTTGAGGTCGTCAATCAATTTTGACGCCTCGACGGAGGTGAGTCCGCGAGCAACCATCGCTCGCAAATTGTGGATGGCCTCGAAGGCCTGAGCCTTCAGCGTTGAAAGAGTAATCGGATTGCGACGAAGGCGAATGTTCAGAAGTTCAGCGTACCACAGCGAGACCTGGCCCTCAAGCATTTGGATTTTCACTTCGGACCCTCCGTTCTGGCGTAATTCCTCAATTGTGACTTCCAGTCCAGCGAAATAGGGAGCCGATTCGATTCCGTCAATCATGCTGTTGATATAGTCGAGTTGCTTCTGTGTGGCGGTCATTTTGTTTCTCCTTTTGGCTAGTGGTTCGTTTGTCGTCCTTGATACCATTCTACCACAAGTCAGACCCGATTGCAATAGGCAAAGTGACGAGTTTTGAATATTCGTTGCTGTGCGTTGGACGATGCCAAACCCTATCTGCGGCTAGTCCCCTGCCCTGGCCGCTGCGTGAGTGTGGCGCGAGTGTCGAAAAATAGCGACAGTGGCGCACGCTTCGCGGGGTTGTTGTAGCCCCATTTGCCACCCACCCAATTGTAGCTAAGTTTCCCCCATTTGGGTTCGCATTCGTAGTAGCACCACGCAAAGTGGATGCCATCCATGCCGCTTGACGCTACCAGGTGCGCGTAGTTAGCCCACGGATGCCGTTCCCATTCAGGCGGGAACGTGTGCATCCAGTCAGCCGCGACAGGGGTCGCCGCGTGCTGTGCGACTGCGAGGGCATCGCTCACCTCCTGTTTGTCCATCGCTTCTACGCACTTGGGGCAGTAGTCGCGCCGTATCGCCCCCTTCCAACCGCCACCCACTATGCTCCGCACCCATCCTGTGCGTTTCGCCTCTGTCCTTGCCGCCCGTGGCGACAACTCGTGCGCGGCAAAGTGTACCGCGCCGCACTTGTCGCAACTTACTCGGTAGCCACGCTCAAGAGCCATCGCCCACCCCCTTCCATCCCGCCGGCAGCGCGTCCAACCAGGTGCGCACCGTCAAATAGTCGTCGTGCAGTTGATCCGGCATGTTGCCAGCATCGTCGCCGAACATCCCCGCCAACCGATTCAGCACGCGATCCATGGCATCGGCTGCGTCTTTTGGCACACTCACCACCTCGCGCTCAGTGGCGCGGCAGAGGCGCACGTCACTAGGCAGAGTGTCTCCCCAAACCCCAAAATCTTCACTGACAAACATAGAGATTTCGGTGTAGTTCTCGACAGAGATTTCGGAGAAACTACCCTGTTCGATTGGCTGCCACGTCGTCACTGTTGCCATCACGCCACCCCCTCATTTTCTTCCGTGCCATCCAAACAATCGACGCACATTGGTTGCCACTGCCCGCGTTGCGCCTCGTCGAGCTGTGCGCGCAGGCTGTCGAGCTTGGCTTCGTAAATTTTGCAATACATCTCCGCAAGGCTGGTCGCTTGCAGAACTTCAATGTACGGCTCATTTTCTTTGAGGTAGCCCTTTGGCGTTTGGCAATTGATCATGTCTCTACGCACACGTTCACTCGAAACCAACGGCTCCACCGCTTCGCGTGCTGCCTTGTAGCCCTCGCTGTAGCCTAGTCCCCGTTCATAGTGGAGAGCATCATTCAACTCCTGTTGCTCGGTCATTGTGTCAATCCCTGCAACCATACGAAGCCTGGGTGCGTGGCGTCTAGTCGGCTATGGTGGGTGATTAGGCTTCGATGGGCGTCGCATCTTGCGCGACTTGCACGAGGCGGTCTTGAAATTTCTTGTCAAGCCCTTTGATGAGTTTTTTGGCTTCCGCGTCATAGAGTTGGTTTATTGTGTTTCGCGCTCCCTGGCTGCACCACTCGGCACTCTTAGCTTTGTTCGCTTCCCATTCGCCGTCACCCGGATATGCGAGCATCCCCAGCCGGTTGATTTCCTTCAATTGGTCTGCGTTCGCACGCGCTCGCGTTGACGCTGGCTCCTCAATAGGCTTGCTCGCGGCCTTTGCCTGTTGCGGCTTGGCAGCATCCTGCGCGGCTTCTGTTTCGTGTTCGCCGTCCTCATTGCCTACCCCTACATTGAGGAGCTTGGCGATGAAATACTTATGGCCGCTGGTAATAGCTTTGTACATCGCTTTGTCAGGTACAAAAAAGTCTGAACCACGACCTGCCCAAAACGCCATGAGTTCGCTTTCCCCGTCCATGATAAGCATCTCGAAATTGACGATGGCGTCATAACGCGTCTTGGCCTTGCCATAGCCATCAGTATAGGAGATTTCCGTCACCGACTCATTAACGATGCGTGGCAGTATGACAATGCCCTGATTACTCAACGCGTCCCCGGCACGTTGCAGAATCTTATCAGCCGAAATGTAGGAGTAGTTTTGCGCCGTATTTATCTTGTCTGGCATCAAAGCACCGACGGCAGTTGAGGCGGCGGCAAGTTTTGCAATAAGTGTGTTCATCGTCTACTTCTCCTTGTCCTTTTTGGGTGCCGGCTTGGTTGCCTGCGTTTGATTGTCTGTCGGTGGACGTGGTGCCGGTGCCATCCTGATGGCTATGAAGTCGGCAAACACTTTGCCCGTGCAAAAAATGCGCTTGCCCTGCGATTCGTTTGTCATTACCAACCTCCAAACGCGTGGTATGCACAGTCGAGCATGTCATCCTCATATTCAACCGCGGCAGCAATTGCCTCGGTGGTGTCCTTCCACGCGCATATGTACCGTTCGATGTTCTCTGTCTTCCAGAACCATTCAAGCGGCTGGCATTCTAGGCCAAGTCGCGCGTCGAGCATTGCGATTTCCTCAGGCGAGGCAAAGTCCATTTCTTCGGGCATAGCGTATGTTTCGGTGTTGACCTGTGTAGCGTTCATAGTGTAAAATTATCCCTGTCTGAGTAAATGGTAAAAGTAGTTGCAGTGGGGGCCAGGGTGTTAGCGCACTCCTGGCCCTTCGTTTTACGCCGCCTGTGCTGCCTGATAACGAGCTAGATAGTCGGCTCTCTGAATTTCATGCAGATGTGGATGTGTGGACAGTAGCAGCAAGTCGGCTGCTCCAATGTGTGAGCAGCCAATTGCATAGCTGCGTCTCAGTGCCTCGGTTTGTGCCTTCGTCGGCCTGGCGTACATGCCAGATGCTTGGCGTCGCTTGCGCGTTGCCGTGGCAAGCCGGGTGTGAAAGTCGCGCTGCGTTGGTGCGTCGGTGGTGGTAGATGCTGCGTGTGTCATGGTGCTGGCTCCTTTGCGTGTGATTGTTGGTGTCGTGGTTGACTACTCAAAAAACTTGTTGACATCGCAGGTGACGAATTGCTGAACGTAAACGAGCGTGGCGGTTTCGCCTTCCGTGTTATAGATGTTCAAAGCGTGCTTATAAATCTTGTGATTGAAAATGCGCTTGATAGTGGATAGTACAGGTGTGTTGACGGCGGTGTGTTTCATCTTTGTGTCTCCTATGCTAATTTCTGGAAATTTGCGATGAACTTCCATTCGTTCGTTTCCTCCGCCCAGTGGCATCCTGCGCCGTCCCATGTGCCGTTTTGGTTGTCTACGCTGAAGTCACGCGTGATGGCGTCGATGTGGCGGTACTGGTTGCCGTGTCGCCCTTTCTCCCACTTCAGCGAGACAGAGAGGACGATGTAGACGACACCGTATTCGTTTTTGTATTGCTCCCCCTTTTTGACTATCGGTTTCTCGCTGATGACGTTCATGTGTGGCTCCTCAAGCAGTTTTGTGACTTGCTTAGGTCTGGTAGTGGGTGGGTTAGTTGGCGGCTTTGATTGCGACGTTCCAGGCTTTGCGATTCGGCCAGATAATGCAGTCAGCGAGTTCGCAGGCGAGATACTTGTTGTTGTGGGGATTGACGCCCGCGCCCGCCACTACGAATTCGCGGTCATCAACCTTCGTGATGCTAAAGCCAGCGAGGGCGGCGGTTTGGCCGATGCTCATGCGGGCGTCTAGGTGATCAGCGACTTTGTGTGCGTGTGCGTTGCTGCGAATGGTGGTGGTCATTGTGTGGCTCCTTGTGCGAATGTGGTGGCGTGTGCTGCTTATGCGTCCATTGTAGCACGTATGTAGCACCATGTCAATAGGCAAAATAGGCAAAATACCTATGAGTTTTTAAGGGGTGGCGTATCGGCCTGTGGTGTGGTATCGTCTATGAGGGTAGATCGTCTGTTGCCGGTGTGGATGCCGGCAACAGACTAAGCCATCGGCAGTGGAGTGCCAACAGCCTGACGCTATTATAGCACGCGTCTCTGTTGCGTCTCTGTTGCCAGCCGGTAATAGAGCGTCGTGGAGGGCGCGAATGATGGAAGCAAAACCGAGGTACAACTACATTGCCGCGCTGGAAGATTTAGCACCGCCGCCGGCGCAAGTTGAAATGCAACACGTTGCGCCACACCCCGTCATCGAAACCAATCTAGGCTTTGTGCTGACTGTTGCAAATCTATTAATAACCGCGATCATAATCACGGCCATGATGCTGGACGGCACGCAGGCGATGAGCGCAATCATTGCGGGCAGCATCTACTTTGCCGTGACTATGACGGGCTTTTCGTTGGTGGTAACGGGCGCGCTATCTGCCATCGTTGCATCAACGGCTCATGAGCGCACCGAACGCCAGCGCATAGAGTCGTATGAGGTGCTAGGCGCGTTGGCTATCGAATGGCGGCGCGATGTGGAGCGCAATCGCACTATTGAGATGCAAGCGCAGGCCATGCCGATGCAACTCACGCGCCGCATCGCTGCACTGGAAACTGAGCTATTGCAACGCGCCATAGCCGTAGACCCCCTGCACACCCCACACACGTTTGTCACGGCTTACAGCAACGTTTCCACCGCAGCGCACAGTGACATGGGGCCGCAAGTGGATACAAGCGCACAGGAGGCCGTGGCGTGGCTATCGTCTCTGTACAATGACTTGGGTGGCCCTGATCCAAAGAAGCTGCAACTCGTCGGGGAGCCTACCAGTATCGGCCGCTTGCGCGTGCGGATGCTGGGCAGCAATCGCGGCGGCGGCACGCGTGAGGCCGGCTTGTTTTTGCTGCATAATGGCGCAATCAAAAAGGTTGCTGGCGGTTATCAGTTGCAACTAAGTGCCTTCCCTCACCGGGAATCGCTAAGAAATTTATTGTAGCTACGCCCTTGTATGTGGGTGGTGTGGAGGGTGGTCAGTACACCCACACCCACCTCACCGTCGGGGGAGTGGGGGAGACAGCTTGCGTAGTCTTATTGCCTGTTGACACAACGCCTCTCATGTGCTACGATTATGCCATAGCGAAAATAAGTTTATATCATGGAGGTTTTGATGAGCAATGACGCAATGCTTCGCGTAAAGATGAGCAAAGACAAGCTTAACTCGCTGTCTGGCATGGCACAACGGTACGGCTGCAACAACATGAGCGATTATGTGCGGATGGCTCTGGACTATTTCGCGCAGCATCAGCCGCCAGTCGTGTGGTTGCCGAACCGTGACACCACCGACCGCGAGCTAAACGAAAAGGCGACGCGATGACACTCTTTTGGATAGCGATGGCCGTGAGCTTTTGCGCGACGCTGCTGCTATGGGCGTGCGTGCGCTTGGGGGGTGACGAGTGAACGCGATAGCTACCTTGTTTGAGTTAGACGCACCCGCGCCGAGCCATCCCGCCAAATACACGGACGCCCTACTCGTCACGATGGCGCAGATGTTGCGCGGCAGCACGCGTATCCTTGACCCCTTTGCAGGGACGGGAAAATGTTTTTTGCTTGAAAGATTCCTCCCTGATTGCGTGGTTTCTGGCGTTGAGATCGAGGAGGAATGGTGTCTTATCAACCCGCGCACAACGCTCGGCAACGCACTGCACTTGCCGTGGCCTGATGACACGTTCGACGCCGTAAATACCAGTCCCGTATATGGCAACCGCATGAGTGACACCTTTGTGGATGGTTCCAAGCGCATGACCTATACCGCGCGGTTAGGGCGCAAACTACATCCTGATAACGCGGGGCAACTGCAATGGGGGCCGAAGTATCGCGAATTTCATACGCTTGCGTGGACTGAAGCGCGGCGCGTGCTGGTCGCGAGCGGCGCGTTTGTTCTCAATGTGAAAGATTTTATTCGGGATGGGAAACGCGTTGAAGTTACGGATTGGCATATCGAATGTTTAGAATCGCTTGGCTTTCGCCTGCTGCAACACGAGCAGATTGTCACCCCGTCGCACCGTTACGGGGCCAACAGTGAGGCGCGTATGCCTTACGAAAGCATTATCCTGTTCCGCTTGGAGCCGACGCAATGACAGCCGACACCCTGTACATCATCGGCGTAGGGATGCTTGGCGGCGCAATGGCCGTCGTCGGCATGTGGGGGCGAACATGTCCAGGTTGCAAGGGACGTCGCGTAAAACATAACACTGATGGCACGGTTGGCGAGTGTGGCGAGTGTGGCGGGACGGGAGAGGTGGAGTAGGCACACACACAACGCTACGTTCACGCGTGCGGGGCGGTGCAAAGCCGCCAGCGTCGTATGGTTTTCATTTTTGCATTCAGAAAGGGGCACTCAGTGAAAAATAAGTTTGTAGTACGACAGGGCGATATTTGCTTGATTCGCACGGACAATGTTCCCGCCAATCTCGTTCGCAAGCCGACCGAAGACAGCGCGGTGACGGTCGGCTTTGGCGAGGTAACGGGCCACCACCACTCCATACAGGACGCCGTATGGTATGTCGCACCCGAAACAACGGTTGAGGATTTGCATCAGTTCGCGCTGGGCAACGGCACTGTACCCGTTTTTGTGGTGCTGGACGAAGCGAGTGTTTTGACGCACCAGGAACACGCGCCGATCTCTTTGGACGCGGGCGTGTGGCGCGTGCTACGTCAACGAGAGTACACACCTGAGCGTGTTTTGTCCGTGCGCGACTAGCCCGCCTCGGTGAGAGGTATTGCTACCTCTCACCGTTATTCACCTTCCAGTGGAGAAAATTATGCAAAAGATCACAAAACTTACCGCAGAGCAGGAGTCGTTGTTGCCCGCGTGGGCAGATAAATGGACAAGCATTGGCCTATCATGCGAGCCGTTGAATTATGACGCCGCTGTAGATGCGGCGAAACGAGCTTATGCCGCCGCCAGTCTCCCCGCACCCGAACGCTTTGTCGTGTGCGACGGGCCTTTTAGTGGCGCAATTGTCGCCGCAATTCTAATGACGGGTATCCCAGCCGGCGTTCGGGCCAGCGTTCGGGCCGGCGTTCGGGCCAGCGTTGGGGCCAGCGTTCGGGCTGGCGTGTTGGACAGCGTTGGGGCCAACGTGTGGGACAGCGTGTGGGATAGTGTTCGGGACAGCGTGTGGGATAGTGTTCGGGCTGGCGTGTGGGCCAGCGTTCGGGACAGCGTTCGGGACAGCGTGTGGGATAGTGTTCGGGCTGGCCTTCGGGATAGCGTTTATGGCGCGCATGATGCACATTGGCTCGGCTTTTATGATTTCTTCCTCTCTAATTGCGGATTGGCTGAACAAGTCGCCCCGTTGCAACCGCTGATTGATCTGGCCTCGCATTGCGGCTGGTGGAGTCCATACGCCAATGTATGCATCCTCCAGCATCGCCACTGTGAGTTGCACCGTGACCCTGAGGGTCGATTGCACAATGCCAATGGCCCTGCCGTACTCTATCGCGACGGATGGGGCGTTTGGGCTTGGCATGGCGTTCATATTCCCATCGAAAAAGCGTGGATTATCGACGATCCGAATCGCATTGATGTGGCAGCCATTGATGGCGAGCGTAATGCCGAAATTCGCCGCGTGATGCTGGAACTTTTTGGCCATGATAGATACATTGTTGAGAGCGGCATGAAGCCAGTTCAGACAGACACATATGGCGAATTGTTTCGGCGTGAAATTGCAGACGACGAGCCTCTGTGTATGGTGCGCGTGGTCAACAGCACGCCCGAATCAGATGGCGAATTGAAAAAATATATGTTACGCGTACCGCCCACCATGCAGACGGCACACCAGGCGATTGCATGGAGCTTTGACATGTCTGCGGCCGAATACGCACCAATGGCAGAGTCGTAAAAGCACCACACAGCGCAGGGACACGCCCGATGCCAGCCGCAACGCTGGCGCGCCACTTCAGCCACTTCGCAGCCGCGCACAGTTCGGGGGTCTCCTTTCGTACCTCGTTAAATCAGCGGCAAGCTGCCCCTCATTAGTGACTGGTGAAAGGGTCAACAGCAGCAGCGGGAACTCCTTTGGGTGTGTGAAGACGGTGGCATATGCGAGTGTGCCACCGTCGCACGCAAATTGTAGACAGAAAGGGTGGGCAGCACATGAGCGACGAACACGTTGACGACTTCCGCGAGCTAGAGGACTTCTGGCCTGACATGGATGGCCTAGCTGACGGCGTGGACATATTCCTGGCGCAGTACGGGCCACCCACAGGCGACGAAGATGCTGCCTACCTCACAGCGCAGGCCGGCAGCATCAGCAGCCTGTGCAACGATTATGCCACGGCAATGGCACTAGGCAACGGAAGCGGGGCGGAAGGATGACGACAAAGCGCAATTTCAACCGTTTACGCGGTGCGATTGACGCCCGCAATTCGCAGTGGCTTGAGGACATGGAGCCTGACATCGCCTCGGCTTTACGCCAGGAGATAGACGACGGTGCCAGCCTAGACGAGGTGGAAAGATTCGCCGTTGAACTGAGCGGCGAACGCGACAGATTCGCCCGCAAGTTGACCAGCGCAGCTAGGCACCTCGCGAGCGTGCAGGCGGGGCGTTAGTTGGTGACGGTCACGACTTGGGCGGAAGTGCAGCAGGCAATTTAGTGCCTTGAGGCAACTGAGTCAAGGCGTACAATTCCAACGCTTCAAGCAACTGGTTATTCAGTGATCGCTTATTGTCCCTAGCGATTTTAGTCAGAATTTCATGGAATGCTTCGGTAGTGCGAATCATAATTCGCTTCTCTTTTAGTCCGTCACTCACTGGATTTCTCCTTATTGACTTGGCAACAAAATGTTGCTATAATGTTGCAGCAGCTTAATGTTGCAAGTTTAGCACGCAGACGATACAGGTGTCAAGGGGATGGACATGCGAACCTTACGCAGTAAGAAATTAAGGGCCGCACTCTATTACAGTCAGGGCGGCAAATGCGCCATATGTGGCGGCGAATTACCAGAGGATTGGCACGCTGATCATATCGTACCGTGGATGGTCACAAAGCGCACGAATGTACACGAAATGCAAGCGTTATGTCCCAAGTGCAACTTGGGGAAAGGTACGAAAATGCTCAGAAAGCATCAAGCGGAGATGGAGAGTCACGTCAAGAGTCTTGTCTCAGGTCTTTCTACAAAGAAGAAAATCCTCGTCTATTGCACGCCGGGCGGCGGCAAGAGCGCATTGCCTGCAATCATGATGAAGTACCTGGGCGAGATGCTACCCGACGAACGAAATTACCGCATTTGCTGGCTTGTGCCACGGGATTCCCTGCGCGATCAGGGCGAATGGTCATTCGTTGAACTCAAGTCCATCGTTGGGCATCATTGTGAAATTCGCGCGGCTGGCAACGATTTCAATCCTGCGCGCTCGACGATGGGATACGTTATCAATTACCAGTCTTTGTCTGCTAACCCAGACCTACACCGAGATAACTTCGAACTCGCTAAACAGCGAAATCACCCCTACATTCTCTTCCTTGACGAGTGCCACCATATCCCAGCACCCAACGAGGATGTAGACGATCCAGAGGAAAAAGCATACTACAAGGCAGTCGCCCCCCTCGTGGAAAAGTGCGACATTCTTGTAATGGCGACTGGAACGCTAGAGCGTCACGACAAAAAGAAGATCGCTTTCCTTCCCTACACTGGATCGGCTGGCGGAGAATGGGTAGACCTGAAATCAAAGGACTGGCACGTTATTCGATACACGCGGAAGGATGCGCTAGAGGAAGGCGCAATCGTACCGTTACACATGACCTACGCGGATGGTGCCGCGGTCTGGACTTCGGCAACGGGCGAAGAAATCTCAGTAGAAAGCATCGCGGAGATGGAGAGGCGTTATCAGGCTCCTGCTCTGCGCACATCTTTGGAAACGGAATATGCTTATGCGTTACTCGATAAGTGCATACAGCATTGGCATTCATACAAGTTGAATGTTTATAGCAAGGCTAAGTTACTGATCATAGCTCCTGGCGTGCAGGTAGCCCGGTCATATTTTAAGCACATTCGCGGTTCGGGGCTTTCCTGCGAGATAGCAGTATCTGCCGATGGCGATGATGCCAAGATAGCCATCAATCGCTTCAAGGGCAAAGCAAGACCCCATTGTGACATCCTGGTAAGCGTCGCTATCGCGTACGAAGGATTAGATGTAAAGGAAATTACGCACGTTGCACTATTGACTAAATACCGTAGTAAGCCCTGGATTGAGCAAGCGATTAGCCGAGCAAACCGCGCCTCAGAAGGCAAGAGTCACGGCTATATCTACGCGCCAGACGACCCTTCATTACGTGCCATTCTTGACGAGATTGAACGCGAACAACAGGGTGTAGTGATTGCTAAGCGGGAAGGGCCACGAGGGACAGTTCCAGATGTGCCGCCGCCGCCACGTGTTGAAATTAGTCCCATTGGTAGCGAATTGACCGGGGCTAGAGCGGGCGATCTTGATGGCACGATGAGGACAACTTACGAAGAAGATGCCTTTTTGTCTGAGCGAATGAAACAGTTTGGCTTGCACGGTAGCACGATCCAACTCAAGCAACTTCTTACTGACATCGGTGTGAGCGAACTGATGCCTGTCAATGGCAAGGGCAATACAAGCCAGTCCGTATTGCCGCCAGTATCGGTAAGAGAAAAAAAGATTAAAGACAACATATTGGCCTATGTCAAATCTATTGCGAAAGGCGAACCAGAAATTATCAAACAGGTACGATTGGCGGCCAAGAATAAATTTGGGCCAATCGACTATCTTGATTATGAAGGATTACGTGAACAGTGGGCATGGCTTCAAGCAACCTATCCTGGCGGAGTGACCTATGAACCTATTGCTGAACACTAAACCGCTAGACGAACTTGGCGACCTCACTGCGCCGATTGGATCACGGAAATGGCTGCTTGGTGTCGCGAACGAGATTCGCAAGACGCTCTACGACAAAGAGCAAACAGGGCGACGCCTACAGGACCTAATAGAAGTATTTAAGGAACACGCTGGCTGGCAGGAGTTTGGCTATTTCACTTGGGAAGAATACTGCACCAAGCGTTTGCAGACTGAGCCGGAGAAGGTTGACACAGAGGCCACGCTACGCGAGAAGGCGGGCGGAGTACCGGGCAATGTAAATAATCCAACAGGGAATAACCAATACAAGAGAGTGGATGATTCTGATAATTATCAGAATCATCCTGCGGAAGAAGGCAAGCGACAAAAGTCCTTAGGCGAGTTAGCCGGCACATCGGCTGCGTACACGCTTGCGCGGCTAAAGCGCGATGAACCGTCCCTATACGAGCGAGTCAAGCGCGGTGAATTGTCTGCCAATGCCGCGGCGATTGAGGCCGGATGGCGCAACCCCAAGACGCGCTACAGCCTTCCAGATGACCCACAGGCGGCGGGGCGGTACTTGGCGGAGCGCGTGGATCGTGAGTGGTTCGATATGTTGATTGATACCTATTACAAGGCGATTTCGGAATAGCTATGAGCGTCAAAATGACAGCGCGTGTGTGGGCAATCGAAGATGAGGAACTCAAGGACGCGCGCCTACTCACGCTGCTGTCATTAGCGGACTATGCCAACAGCGACGATCTGAGTTGGCCTTCCGTGCCTACACTCGCCAAGCGCACGCGCATCAGCGAGCGACAGATTCAGCGCAGTATCCATTGGCTAGAGCAAGCCGCCTACATCAAAATCACCGAAAAGGGCAACGGTCGCGGTCGCGTGACAACTTACAAGCTACTTGTAAAGGGTGACATTAGCGACATAAAGGGCGACACCATGACACCCTTTAGCGAAGAATTGACACCCGTTGACAGCATAAAGGGTGACATTAGCGACATAAAGGGTGACATTGGCGAAGAAATTCAGTCATACGTGCGAATTGAACCATTAACAACAGAACCATTAAGAGCTAAGGGAACTAAAAGCATTGTGGCTGACGCCACACCCGCCCCGCCAGTTGCCCCCGTTGTCACCGTTTTGGAAAAACCAAAAGGCAAGCGCACAGCCAAACCAAAAGAACCCCCCCACACTTCCGAAATTACCCCCCGTGAGCCGAGCGAGTGGCAAGAGTTTGTCGGTGCATTTTGCTGGTTATGTCACGCGCACAAGGAGGTAGGCACTTTGACGAAGGAGCAGAGAGGCGCGTTGTTGGCAGAGGCGAAGGTGGTGCATGACGACGGTTACGACACGGATAATTTGCGCGAATGGTACAAGTCTATTTGGCTTCAAAGTTGGCAGTGGAAGAAAGACCGAAGCCGCCCCAAGCCAGCCGATGTGCGCTCTAGCATAGCCCAGCTACGAGCCGAGACACCAGAGGGCTTTGAAGTTTCACCTGTGTTGAACGGCAACCATTCCACCAACAACGGTATCAATGCGGTACTTGCTTACAGGGAAAGACGAGGCTACCAATGAACGAGATCGAGAAGGTCGGCAAGCAGGGATTGGCTTGGAATGGGCGGCGCATCAAGAGTACCGACGATGAGATTAGTCGGATTCTTGGCCCAATGTTTGTTCTGTTTTCGCAAGCCAAAATTACGGAAGAAATGGTCGCCGTTTACGTGATGATGCTGCGCGACATTGAGCCGCAAGCGTTGGCAGCGGCGGTACTCAAGGCAATGAACGCGTGCAAGTTTCTGCCTACTGTTGCCGAGATTCGCGAGCAGTTGGGCGCACGGGTGCCAGGCCCAAGCAGCGACGTTGATTTGACCAAACTCAAGCCAGTACCTAGCAAAATGTTTCACCTTGACCCAGACGAGGATAGACGGCAGCGTATGGCGCAATTGCGACGCACCGAGAAATGGAACCGCTACTATGCGTGACATTCACGGACGTTATCCCGATGTTTTGACAATTGCTACGAGTGGCCCCGCCTGGGCGAAGGGGTGCGATGCCTGCAAGTATGGCATCGTTGCGTCACCCGAAGTCACCGGAGCCGTTGAGTTCTACCTAGAGCGCGTCGTGCAAGCCGTTGACGGCGATCTCACCTTCTGCACCTGCAAGGCGGGGCAAAGATACCGCGTGTCGCTGCTGAACCGTCACCGCAAGCTACTTGCGGATGCCAAAAAGGATGGGCGCATGACTGAGGCGGTAAGCAACAAGTCGCATCCGGACATTGAAAATGCGCGCGCGGCCATGTTGGAAAGCCACGGCAAACTGAACAAAGAACCCACGATCCATTTTGAGAAGAGTGCGCCGGCATGAGCGACACAAAAATCAGAACGCTTACTGCGCTCACGGGTACGCCAGTGACGAAAATGACCATCGTGCAGCTTTTGCGCGGCATGGCGACGGTCTGCCTGTTGCCGCCTGATTCGGAGTCGGTTGACCGTGCGGCTGTGTTTTCCAGCATAATGCTTGAGGCGGCGCGGCGCGACGGGGACAAGGTGACGCCGTGAGCATTATCTACCGCGACGTTGTGCAGTACGATTATGAGCTAGATGAGCTAGACCCGCGTGTCATCCTGGTCAAGCGCGAGGGACAGGACGCCTACTGGCGCATGTGGGGAACGTTCAGTACGCCTCGCCAGGCACGGCGCGTTCTGGGGCTGCTCAGGCAAGGCACGCAAACAGAGCAAGGGGAGGTGCGGCCGTGAGCAAGTTCAGCGAGCGAGAATTGACGACGCTGTTACGTGCCAACCCCGAAATTGTCATAGACGGCACGGCACCGGTGCAGCGACTGGTCGAGGCTGTCACGCCTGCCAAACGCGCAGAGCCGGAGCATCTTATGCAAATTGCAATCATCGCAGAATGCGGCAGACGTGCCGAGCATGACCCGCGGTATAGACTTTTGCTAGCAATTCCCAATGGAGGCCATCGCAGCAAGCGCACGGCGGGCAAGCTCAAGGCGGAAGGAGTGCGAGCCGGAGTGCCAGATTTATTTTTACCCGTCGCAGCGCATGGGATGCACGGAATTTGGCTCGAACTCAAGTGCGAAAAAAACAAGCCATCCGTCGCCCAAGCTGCCTGGGCGAAGGCACTCAGGGAACAGGGCTATTGTGTTGAGGTGGTCTATGACCACCCGCAGCACGCGCTTAATTTGATTGCGTGGTATCTGTCGGGGGGCCAGCAATGAGCATCTACGAAACGACTAGCGGCAGAGCATTTGCCAACGACCCAGATTTCGACGGCATGACAGGCCGCGTGACCTATCAGCGCACCGTCACGGGCATGACGCTGGATGGTTGGAAAGTGCGGAACACAATCAGCTATGTGGACATCGGCAGAGCCGCGCACGTTGACGCCGTTGACCCGGAGGCGGCCCTTGTGCCTGAGAGATTCCCCTATGCCACCGCCACCGCCACCGCCTTAGCAGATGGCAAGCGTAAAGCGGCTGCCGAGCGCGTCATTACATTGCGTGGGCAGGTGGAGGCGTGTTTGCGTGAGCATGGGCCGCAATCGGCTTATGCCATTGCCACGAAGCTGGAAGATGGCGGAAAGCGGCGCGTTCTGGACTGTTTGCGCCGCTTTCCGGATCGCTTTTTTTTCCACGGCGGGCAATTCCAGATTTGGAGTCTGATTGGGCAGGAATGGACGCCGCCCCAAGTTAAGAAAATTAGCAACACCATGCGCGCCATTCGCGCCGCGCTGGAAGAGCATGGGCCACAGACAGTGGGCGATTTAGCCAAACGGCTAGGCACTTACCAGTCCACCGTGCAAAAGAGCATGGCGCGCCATGCTGAGTGGTTTCGTGTGGTCGAGATACGCAAAGGTGTTGGCAACGCGCCGAATACAAGGGTGTGGGGATTGGCCGCATGAGATACGCGCTCAAGCTCACCAGCCGTCAACGCGTCGTGCGCTTTATTCAAACATTTTGGTCTGAGTTCCACTACGCTCCTACTGTACAGGAGGTTGCCAACGGGCTTGGCCTCGGCAGCCGCAATGCTGCGATCTACCATATCAGAGCATTGCGTGCGCTAGGAACTGTCGAGTGGACAGAGGGCGACAACAGAACAATCAAGCTAAAGGAGGTTAAGCCGTGGCGAATTGGGACAACGAATCTACAAAAGTAGTTCAGGAGGATATGCAAGCCATTTTCGACAGGGGCATGGTCGAAGGCTATGAGTACACAGGACGCTTCAACCCCGACTTTTTCAGCAAGCCGTACTACCTGCTTAAGCCTAGCGAGCGCGGCTTTATTTTTGGCTATGAGGTGCGGAAATTAGAGAGGGAGGAGGAATCCTCATGAGGCACAGTTGGGACGAGGGCGATATGTTCATGGGTACAATCGTTAGCGAGTGCCTGGCCTGTGGTGGCTATCGCACTCGAAAACGCTTGGCGAATGTTGACTTTATCAACACGGGTACAATTTCCATCGACATGGTGGGCAAAACAAATAAGGGATGGACACTTGACGAAGGTACGCCACGTAGTTGCCCTGGCAAAAGAATTGAGGTCAAGCGCATGAGTGACATGACTGTTTACAGCCACAGAAATGGTGAATCGGACGAACCAAAAGTAGCAGGATGGTATTGGTTTGACGGCGTCACATTATTTCCACCGCAAGAATATATAAAACGGCCCGTTCTGGTTGAACGAGAAGATGATGAGCTAGGTTCTAAATATTGGTATGGTGCAACTGAGGACGCGGACGATGCGTGCGCTGATGGCTGGCTAGAAGGCCACTGGTGGGGGCCAGTTCATGCCCCCTGGGTGAGCGCATGAGCGACACAATCACACCTGGCCCGTGGCACGCGTGCAAAGAGGGGCATTGCCCGTGCGGCATGATCTGGGCAGCAGACGGCAACACGCAAATAGGCGTGGTCTATGGGCCGTCACACGCGGGCGACGGTTGCGAGACAGGGCCAGAGTTCGTGCCGAGACGCGCAGAACAAATCGCTAACGCCAAACTGATTGCGAGCGCGCCCACGATGGCCGCACGTATTGTAGAACTAGAGCAGCAGTTGAGCGAATTTTTAGGCGAATTATGAGCCAGCCCGCAAACTATTTTTCCCACGCTACGGCGCGACCTATCCTGTGCCTGCTCGTGGACGATTACGTTTTCGAGGTAGGCGAGCCGAATTGCAAGCCGCGCACGCGCTATCATGGCGTGTTCGTGCCACTGGGTGAGGAAAAGCCTACCCTGTCCGCATTTTATGACGAGGTGTGCGACCGCGCCGAACAGAACATGGCAAGCACAGGCACAGTTAGCGGCGCACACTGGAATGCAATGCGTGTCATTCTGGCGGCAAAAGGCATTGAGGTGACGAGGTGAGAGATGCCGACTGAAAAGTCTATTGAAGCGCGAACGATGATAACAAGGCTTTACTGCGATTGCGGCGGCGAAATGTTGCCCACGGGCCTGGCATTGACTAGCTATCCGCCACAGTACCCGCACCGTTGCCAGTTGTGCGAAAAACAAACGACGCGCATTGATGTTTACCCGCGGGTCGAATATGCGCCGGTCGAGAGTGTATCCAACCTTGAGGCAGAGGTAGCGCGACAGCGGGCGCGGCTGGATGTAATGGAGGGCGGCAAGTGAAAAGCCTATTGCTAAAGCGGGGTTTATCGTGTACTATGGAGGTAGAGCGCATGGACGCAACATCGGAGATTGACGCAATCTTACAGCAGGTACAGAGCGAGTTGCAGGCAATGCTCGCACACGGCGAGACTGGGGCTGTCACCGTGTACGTCGGCGGACACCAGTTGCAGCTTGAGGCGCATGTCAAGCGCAAGCTGGAGCCGGTGCGACTTGTCAAGCGGCACATGCCATTCATTACACGTGTCGAAGAGTAGCACGTAGTCTGTACAGCACAACCACAAAACAATAGGCCGCTCATTTATTGGGGGTCAAGCCGGAAATCCGTTTCCGCTTGGCTCCCTTTTTTTGTTGGCACAACGAAAGAACATTTTGGCAACCAAACCTATTCCCGAAGTCAAAGTCGTCGCAATTGAACCAAAATTGGTGACGGACATTGCAGCGACGCTGACAACGCCAGGTGCGACGCCAAAGGGTGAGCCGCCGCCGACAATACCGACGACGCTTCTGTCGGAACTGTCAACGGCTATACCCCTACCCATTCCCGTCACCGCGCCGGAACCGCTACCCGTGACCGTAGTGGACAGCGCGCCCGTGCCGCCTCCCGTGCTGGTCACGAAAGGCGACGGGGTGACACTCCAGCCGACCACGACGGAGCAAGCTGATAAAGTTGTCGAGCGTCAGTCCAGGGTTTCGATGTTGTGGGAAATTTCTCAAGCCACTATCAGCATTTCAATCACCTTTGCGGTGATTTACTGTGCGATCAATAAAATTCAATCTAGCATGATAGAGAATGCTTTCTTTCTTCTGGCAGCTTTCTACTTCCATAGAACCAACGCGACCGCCATAGGTGGCACGGGAGCGAAGGCGAATGAACAGTACAATGGCAGGATGCTGTAGGCAGGAGTTAAATGTGTTTCCAAGTCTTTCGATGTACAACAGCCCAAACACTTTGCGATGTAACCCCGTAGCATCTGGCGATGTCTTTTTGGGGTTCGCCCTTATCGTGCCTGGCACGAATCTCAAGAACTTTTTCGGCGGTGAGCTTGGCAAGATGTTGACGCTCGCCTTTTGCATTTCGTGTGTGGTCGGCTCTGTCCTTTGCGTACATATCGTCCACGTTCTCCTGTTGCGTACCAGGCAACAAATGCGCGGGATTCGTGCAATTTCTCACGTCACAGCGATGGAGAACTTGCAATCCGTTTGGGATAGGGCCATGCGTAATTTCCCATGCAATGCGATGAGCCAAGTTGCTTCCTGTTCCGAAGGACGTAAAGTGTCCATAGCCGTTGACCATTGTGTGGCCAGTCCACAGCCAACACGCAGTTCTGAGAACGGGATGGATGGGGCCGTTCTTGTCCACCCTATCCCAGAAGCGTTGCTCATAGGGACGGCGGATGCTATGCCCAGACATAAAGCGTTGGGGCTGACCCTTGACATGGTTCCATTCGGGGCGTGTGCGCTTGGCTATCGTCGTCTTTTGCCCGCAGCCACATTTGCAGCAACCGTATTCAATTTCGTTAAAAGTAAGTTGGGGTTGCACAAATTCTGGGGTATGCTTGCTCATGCTGATTACCTCCTATTAGGTATCGGCCAAGCCAGGGACACTGTCGAGGTGTCGCCTGGTATTTTCGCGTGTTCGTACACGAGTAGTATAGCACATTTGAGCGCAAAATCCTATAAGGCAGGCCGCATATTATGAGCCAGTCTACAAAAGATTGGCTCTTGGCCGTGCTGTTTATATTTGCCCTAGCCATCCTCATCATCGTCGTACAGCAATTTTTGCAACTGAACGATTTGTCGCAATGGGTGTACAGGCAGTAGAGGCCGTTAGGCCGCGAAGGAGCATAACTTGGGCGACCCTATTTCATTACTCATTTATCTGCTGGTACTTGTTCTCGTCTGCTACGTCCTTTTTTGGATACTCGGCCAGATTCCCATGCCGCAGCCGGTGCGCGTGGTCGTGACCGGCGTGATTGCGCTGATTGCGTTGGTGTACCTACTCAGGCAAGCGGGATTGCTGTAGACAATGGATGATATGAGTTTTATTCAATGGCTTGTCGCCCAGACAGGCCTAACGGGAATTGCGGCACTCTCGATGTGGATCATGAAGACGATGAATGAACAGGCAGTTGTACGACGGACTGAGGATATGAACAGAGAACTAGCGCGGCATGAGGAGTCGCTTTCTCGCGAGCGCGAAAACTCCGAAATTCACCGTGAGGACAAGCGTACGCTGCTTGACGTGGTGCGCGCCAATACTGATAGCAACGCGCGCCTGACGACGATTATCGCGAGTTTCGACCGGCACATTTACCCCGGGGGGAATGGAGAAAAGCGATCATGAATGAAAGCAAACTAATTTGGGTCTTACAAAGCAGAAAATTCTGGGCGGCGGTCATTGGCCTTGTTGCTATCTTTTACACAGCATGGCAGAGCGGCGGCGGCGTAGACCCTGACACGTTAGTCAATGCCATTCTAGGCATCGTTGCAGCATTTATGACCGCAACTGCGCTTGAGGATGGCTTGAGCAATCGCAACGCGACGACCACGACGTTGAGTACGCCGAGTGATAGCGTGCAGATACGCACAGGCGATAGCACCACAACCACGCAGCCGATAACGGGCGGGAGCAAGCCGTAAGCATGAAAAGTCTGCTTTACGGCCTGCATGACATAGAAGCCGCCCCCCATGTTCCGCGGGGGGGATGGTGCGTTGACGTGGTTGCCCTGTCTGAGAATCCGCAACCTACTGACTATACAGCCCTAAGAGCCGATGTGAATTGGATAGTTAGATTGTCGTGGGGCTACGGCTCGACAGGCACAATTCCGATGCCAAGTGGCTATCAGAACTTCGCGAACGCCTGCGCCAACTATGTAGCCAAGAGCCAGGGTGCAAACATTTGGATCATCGCTAACGAGCCTAACGGCGAATGGGAGCGGCCTCACGGCACTTACATCACGCCTGCAATGTATGCAGAGTGTTTCGCCAAGTGCCGCAACGCTATCAAGCGCGGCAATCCCAACGCTCGCGTCATCCCCGCACCGTGCGCGCCCTACCATGCTAGCCCGTCAAACTGGCTAGACTATTGGCGCGACATGCTTGGCTATATCGCGGCGAATGGCGGCTGTGACGGTATCGCCGTACACGCCTACGTGCGGTCTAGCAACCCTGCGGATATTGACAGCGGTGCCAAGATGGGGCCGCCGCTCGAAAAAACATACAGCGGCTTTCGCACCTACGAAGACGCGCTGGACGCTGTGCCGATGGCGCTCGGCAACTTGCCAGTATACGTTACGGAGTTCAATGAGTTGCTTGACGGTGGATGGGATGACCGCAATACAGGCGTGGTGCAGGCGGCATACGAAAATGTCAACGAGTGGAACAGCCGGTCGGATAGGGAAGACCGCTT
>Ga0163149_10000487_pt1 | contig 52789 bp, 43 predicted proteins | sample OliLakLV19MP5G1_FD_148604 | JGI IMG/M metagenome (GOLD analysis project Ga0163149, IMG submission 148604) | Freshwater microbial mat bacterial communities from Lake Vanda, McMurdo Dry Valleys, Antarctica - Oligotrophic Lake LV.19.MP5.G1 | ecosystem: Environmental > Aquatic > Freshwater > Lake >...
AGACAAAGTATTAAATGATTCTATGCTGTTCACAATTCAGGCAAAGTGCGATAGATTTATTGGGGGAAATGTTATTAATTCAAAATTTTCGCAATTAAACAAAGCAAGAGAAGAAGCTTTTATCTTTTACTTCAAAGAAAAGGATGTAGATAAACGCGTAAAGATGCACATCGGAGAGAATAACATTCCTTATAACGGATTTTCATTCTATAAAATAAATTACAAAGACGACTTCCCGAAATCTCTGATAGATGCGCATCAAAAAATGGATGAATTGGACGAGGAAGCCCCAAGAAAGCAATATAAAAAAGAGCGGAGGAAATATAAAGATCCGTCTTAACTGATAGCCCTTCGTGCCGATGTTGATACTTCATAAACTTATTAAATGTGTGAATGATGTAATTTATTTATAAGGTAATGTAATACGTATAGAAGTAGTAATCATCACATTTGCCATTCAATAATTAACAACAACCAATAAACTAAATAAAAATGAAAAAATCAATTTACTTCTTCGCTTCAACACTATTTGTGGGAGGAACCATCTTCACAAGCTGCAAATCAACTTCTGAAAAAATAGAGACGGCAGAAGCGAATGTAGTTAAAGCTAACCAAGATCTCCATCAGGAAGAACTGGACTATGCTGCTGCTGTTGAGCAATTCAGAAATGAAACCAATCAACGAATTGCCGAAAATGAAAAGAACATATCTGAACTTAAGAAAAGGACAGAAACTGAAAATATAGCCATCAAAAAAGAACATCAAAAAAAGATTGGAGAATTGCAGACCGTCAATGATAACCTCAAAGAAAGAATAAACGAATATAAAGATAACAGCAAAGACGGATGGGAATCATTCAAGCGCGAATTCAACCACGATATGGATGAACTTGGACATGCTTTAAAAAATCTGACAGTAAATAACGAAAAATAATTCTATCACAACACTAAAACTATTTATATGGGAAACTTACTTTATCTATTCGCGATAATTTTGGTAATTGTATGGGCAATCGGGTTCCTAGGATACCATTCAGGGGGTATTATTCACATTCTGCTGGTCGTAGCGCTGATTTCGGTCTTGCTGCGGGTGATTAGGGGAGATAAAATGATTAAATAATAAAATTTAAATAATAATTATGAAAAAAGTAATCTATTGCTTGTTAATGATTTCATGCTTTCTGACAATCATTCCAAATGGATCAAAGGCAAACTCCGGACCAAAACCGGTGAAAACACAAAATACCGGTCCAGCTGCAGAAGCTGAAGCAAACGCTTTAATCACTAGACTGAATGAGATAAATAGCATTGACAAATCAGCAATGAGCAGAAGAGAGAAGAGAGCGTTGCGAAAAGAAGTTCGTTCGCTAGACAGCAGACTCCGTGTATTAAACGGGGGTATTTATCTATCTGTAGGAACTATTATCCTTATTCTGATATTGCTGATAATATTCTTGTAATTACATTCATTTAAACAATTATAACCTAATTATGAAAATAACCATCCTTATAACGGTAGCTTTTGCTACTACTTTCCTAATAACCTCTTGCAAACAGGAAGAACTCTCTCACGCCCAGCAACTTAATGATTCATTGACTACTGTAATCAATGAACGTGAATCAACCATCAATGACTTTATTGTTTCCTTCAATGAGATAGAACAAGGGCTGGACTATGTTACGGAGAAACAGAAAGTAATTTATCTGAATACCAGTAAATCAAAAGGAGAACTTGTTGCAGGGCAAAGAGAACGCATTAATGTTGAGATCGCAGCTATCAACTCTCAGATGGAACAAAATAGTAAAGCAATCTCGGTTTTAACAAGAAAACTTAAAAATTCTGCAACCAAAAACTCGCTTCTTGAAAAAACTACTGAAACATTAGAGAATCAATTAGCAGAAAAATATCTTGAACTTGCTTCTTTAAATGATCAACTCAAGCTGCTTGATATAACGGTTGCGAAATTGCAAACTGCGGTAGACACACTCCTAGTGAAAAACATGGCACAGATTCAAACAATAGATCAAAAAAATTCGACACTTCATACTGCTTATTATATAGTGGGTAAAACAAAAGAATTACAAGATGTGAAGATCATTGATAAAAAAGGTGGTTTATTGGGTATAGGAAGAACTTCAAAACTTATGTCGAATTTTGACAGTAATAAATTTATTCGTATTGATTATACAAAGACAAACCGTATTCCCATCAATAGCAATAACGTAAATATTATCACAAGTCATCCTACGGATTCCTATGTGTTTAATAAGGATTCGACTGGTCATGAATTAATCACCAGTCTGAGGATCACAGATCCAGAAAAATTTTGGAGAGCTTCAAAATACCTGGTCATAGTAAATAATTAATAAAATGCGAGCAAAAATAATAGGAACTATCCTGGTTATAATTGGATTAATCCTGATAATCTATAACGGCTTTACCTACGTAACTACGGAAAAGGTGGTTGATCTCGGTTCAATAAAAATAAATAAGGAAGAGAATCATCCGATTCAATGGTCACCTGTGGTTGGGGGACTATTACTCGTTGGAGGTGTCCTGCTCATTATCACAACCAAAAAAGGAAAATCGTAATTCTGATATAATGAAATAGTTATTATGAATTTTAACTACTTTTTTAAAATAGGAATTATGTAACATATTTTTTAAAATATGTAAGGTCTAACAGAAACAAGATTCTCATATTTACTTTGTAAAATCATTCATTAAAATTTAATCTTCATAAAATCAATGAACTGCATTCTAGTTGACGACAATAAAATGGCCCGAACAGCCATTAAGCTATTAATTGAACAGGTAGATTTTCTTCATTTAAAACAGGAATGCGCCAACTCGGTGGAGGCTTTCAATTACCTTTTAACTGAAGATGTTGATCTTGTTTTCCTTGACGTTGAAATGCCAGGCATGTCAGGCATTGAACTGGTAAAAAATCTTGAAAAGCGTCCTATCATTATCCTCATCACATCTAAAAAGGATTATGCTGTCGAAGCCTTTGAATTGAATGTAGCAGATTATATTATCAAGCCGGTGGATCTACCTCGATTTACAATGGCCGTTTCGAAAGCCAAAGAATTATTTGATAATAAGGATCAGGTGGTGGAGGCTTCTCAAAAAGACAAAGATTATATTTTTGTTCGTTCCAATTCCATTCTTACAAAGATCCAGTTAATTGATATTATTTATATACAAGCGCAAGGGGATTATGTAAATATTTTTACCGAGGAAAAAGATAAACGCTACACTATACATTGTACGTTGAGGAGCATGGAAGAAAAATTGCCTCCCAGTAAGTTTTACCGTCTTCACCGGTCATATTTGGTTGCCCTAAACCATATTGATACCGTGGAGGACAATACGGCATATGTTGGAAAAAATTTTCTTCCAATAGGAGAGCAGTTCAAAAAAGTATTGCTTAAAAAACTCAACCTTGTTTAAGCAACTGGTTTATTCGAACTACCGGAATTACTCTTTCGGCTATCTAAAACTCCTTATTAGCGAATAGTGTTGTAGGCAAATTACAGTTAACCTTAAATTTACATATCAGTATTTATTAATAACCTGTTTGAAAAAATAAAAAATATGAAATTAAAGATTTTTAAATTCCTTTTGGGTAAGTATGTATCAAAGCAATATGTGGTTTTACTATCTCTTTGTTTCTTTCAAATTAGTTTATTGTTCAGTCAATCACAGTGCTATGATGGTTTTGAAGGAATCAAATCGCTGTATTATGGAGCAAGAACGGGCGTGATAGATACGCTGATGAGTAATCCTGCACCGAACAAAATTGATAGTTCTGCCAAATGCGCATTGTATGTTCGTAACAGTACAAAAAAATTCGATAATATTAAAATGAGCATTTCCGGAAAGCTAGTAGGCGTTAATGAATACGCAACCTATATCGGAAATCCTCCTAAAATAAAAATGAAAGTTTATACGGCTGCACCAGTAGGTACGCTTGTGGAAATTCTTTTAGGCAGCAAAGGTCGAAATAATGAATATCCGGCAGGAACCCATAGTCAGTATCAGGCATATACCACGGTGAGCAATGCCTGGGAGGAATTAGAATTTAAGTTCTCTCAAATTCCAGAAGGAAGCGAAACTTCAGCAACACAAATTGACCAGCTTACTTTACTCTTTAATCCCAATTCAACAACTTCTGATACATATTATTTTGATGATATTATCGGTCCTGTTATAGCTAAGGAAAATAAGTAATTAATTATATGACTAATTCATTTTATTATTCTGATTGCTGCACATTGGATTTGGATGTTTACTCCATTAAGAATAAATTAATCAGTACAATAATAATAAAATATAATACACCCTAATGAAAAATTTTGCTTTCGGTTGGCCGGGTATTGATGCAACATGGACTTCAAGCGCAAAGAGCGGAGTTGGAACTTCATTAAATTCACCGAGCAAGGTATGGTATTCCATTAGTCACGGCATTTTAAATGAGATATATTACCCACAGGTAGATCAGGCATGTACCAAAGATCTGAGCATGGTCGTAACCGATGGAAAAGAATTTTTTTCGGAAGAAAAACATCACACATCACATCGTATCAAATATATAGCCAAGGGCGTTCCTGGCTATACCATAACAAACTCCTGTAAAAATAATCTTTACCGCATCGAAAAGGAAATCATTACGGACCCTTTCCGCGACACGCTCTTGCAGCGTATTCAATTTTTTCCTACCAACAAGAAAAGAAAAGATTTTAAATTATTCATGCTGCTGGCACCGCATTTGGGAAACCGAGGTTCTGAAAATACAGCCTGGGTGGGTGAATATAAAGGCTTACCCATGTTGTTTGCCCAGCGTGGCGATACTTCTCTGGCGCTGGCTTGTTCTGTTCCTTGGAGAAAAACCTCTGTTGGTTTTGTGGGAACTTCGGATGGATGGCAGGACCTGATGCTTCACAAGGAAATGACCTGGGAATTTGATAGGGCAGAAAACGGAAACGTTGCATTAACGGGAGAATTTGATCTGCAGGAAGCGAGCAACAATACTTTTATCACCGCACTTGGATTTGGTAGAAACCCAGAAGAGGCGGGTCAGCGTGCAAGAGCTAGTATATTAGAAGGCTTTGAATCGGCAAAAAAAAATTTCATCAGCGAATGGGAAGAATGGCAAAGAAAATTATCTGTGTCAGATAAAAAAAATAAAATTACTCTACCAAAATATTTCAGCATCAGCGCGGCCATGCTCAAAACACATGAATCAAAGCGCCATCCCGGAGCACTGATCGCAAGTCTTTCTATTCCTTGGGGATATAGCAGGGGAGATGATGACCTAGGAGGATACCATTTAGTTTGGCCAAGGGATATGGTTCAAACTGCCGGAGGGTTACTTGCCGCTAACGCATTTGAAGAAGCAAGAAGAGTGTTGAACTATTTGATGGTGACTCAGGAAGATGACGGTCATTGGACCCAGAATATGTGGCTGGATGGGTCACCTTACTGGAATGGGATCCAGATGGATCAAACCGCGCTTCCGATCATGCTTGTAAACCTTGTTAACCGGGAAACTACTCTTAGCAATTCTGATCTGAAACATTTTTGGCCAATGATCCGAAAAGCAGCAAGTTACTTGGTTACAAATGGACCCATTTCCAACCAGGATCGTTGGGAGGAAAATGCAGGTTATTCTACGTTTACAGTTGCTGTGGAAATTTCTGCATTACTGATAGCTGCGGATTATGCAGCACTAAATAATGAACCTCAGCTAGCGGTTTACCTGAGAGAAACAGCCGATGCATGGAATTCCAGTATCGAAAGATGGACTTATGTTACAGGATCCGATCTTGCCAATTTTGTTGGTGTTGAAGGGTATTATGTGCGGATCAATTCGAGTGAGCAATTTGAGACCGATGACCTGGGTTCCGATCTGCTTTTGATCTCCAATCGCCCGAAAGGTGAAAATGTTTGTCCGATCAACGAAATGGTGAGTCCAGATGCATTAGCATTGGTGCGTTACGGCTTGCGCGCTGCAAACGATCCGCGTATATTAAATACCATCAAAGTAATTGATGCTACATTAAAATACGATGCTCCGCAAGGTCCTGTGTGGTACAGATACAATCGGGATGGATACGGAGAACATGCCGATGGTAGACCCTTCAATGGTACTGGGATCGGAAGACCTTGGCCGCTGCTCATCGGAGAACGTGCGCATTATGAAGTTGCTGCAGGCAATTATGCGTATGCAAAAAAATTATTAAAAGTTTTTGAAAACTGCGCCAACAAAACCGGATTGTTTCCTGAACAAATATGGGATTCGGAAGATATACCTGAAGCGGAATTATTTACCGGGAAAGCTACGGGCGGAGCCAGCCCTTTGGTTTGGGCACATGCCGAATACATTAAATTGTGCCACTCGATAAAGTCTAAAAAAATATTTGATATGCCTTCTCAAACCAAGGAGAGGTATTTAACGAAAAAAATAATATCTAATATTTTTATCTGGGGTTTTGACAATCAATACAAATACATTCCCATTGGAAAAAAGCTGCGGATACAATGCCTTGCACCCGCCTCCATACATTGGTCTACAGACAACTGGATGACCACGCATGATATTTCTACATTTGATTCGGAAATGGGCATTCATTATGCTGATCTTCCAACTGAAAATTTGGTGCATGATCAAAAAATTGTTTATACTTTTTATTGGCATGATACCAAGATCTGGGAAAACAAGAATTACATGCTTGCCATAGAAAAGGAACACCCTAGTTCAGCTCCTAGAAAAGCCCTCCAACGAAAGTCAGCTGACAAAGATAAAATCAAGGTTTTTCTTCCTTCTTAAACAGACTTTTTCCAACGGATTAAATGCTTGTAAGTTTGTTTTATTTCAAACATGTATTCTACCTCCTTCGGCTATCAAAAATACCCTGTGAACGAAAAGCAGCTGCAAATAGGAATTATCATCAATATCTTTGACCTGAAATTGAAAAAATAAAAATGAATATGTCGTCAAGTAAACATAAGCAGATATTTATTGTAGAGGATAATGAGATATACTCGATGATGTTGGATTATATCTTATCGAAGAATAGCATCTACAAATTTGTAAGTTTTAAATCTGGAGAAGAGGGTATTAAAAATTTGTATTTAAATCCGCAAATAATAATTTTAGATTATGGATTGCCGGGCATTAACGGTTATGAAACACTCCTAGAGATCAAAAAATATAATCCTAAAATCCACGTGGTGATCTTGACCAGCCATGAAGATGAGAATCTGAAGGACGAATTTTTGGCCGCAGGTGCAGATGATGTGGTATTAAAACAAGGTCGTGGTGAAACTCAGATTATTGAAAAAATTGAAACCATCTTGGAAGATGAAATTAAAAGCAGCGATGGCTGGGGAGTAAAAAAACTAGCAGTATATTTTATTTTAATAGCAACACTCTTGGTGATGCTTGGATTTATATTTTATAAATAGAGAAAATCGATCTTGAGAACTGATTTTCCTATACGAATGATGGCTGATACAAAAAAGTATAAATATGTATAAAAGAAATATATGCATTTTCATTTTCCCTTTGCTTTGTTGGGGGTTTAATGCTGCTTCAGCTACTAGTGTGAAAATGATTTATGTTAGTTATCCTAACGATGAAGAAATTTCGATGCCTGATTCCTCTAAACATACAACAAACAAAATGGATTCAGCGAGGATTTACCACGCTGCTGGAATTGTTAAAAATGATTTGAAGGATTATCCCAGCGCGATATTTTATTTCACAAAAGCTATCCAATTAGACTCCACGCTTGCTTTAGCATTTTTAAGCAGGGCTCATGCAAAAAATAAACTCCTGGATTATCGGGGTGCAGTGAAAGATTATGACCAGGCATTAAAATTTCCTTTAACCTGGGAAGAATCGTATGAGGCATATTTTAACAAGGGTCTTGCGCAGGCGTTGCTTAAAAACCTGCAATCTGCCATGGCTGACTTTAGTGCTGCTATTAAGATAAATCCCGATTATGCGGATGCCTATTATAATCGAAGTATTGCAAAAGGAAAAACAGGGGATCTAAAAGGAGAACTGGCAGATATTAGTAAAGCCATTGCTCTAAAACCCACAGACTCTCATTCTTATAACAGCAGGGGTATTGTAAGATCCATGATGGGAAATTACCGGGAAGCCCTTCAGGATTACACCCAAGCCATTCAGCTGGACAATAAAAACTCCAATGCCTATTTTAATCGTGCAATTATTTATTATGAGCAAAATGAATATATTTCCTCATTAGATGATTTTACTTCAGCAATCCAGATCAAGCCTGATGCGGATACTTATAACCGCAGAGGAAATGTAAAATTCAGATTAAATAATTTTCGCGGGGCTTTTGAAGATTATACACAAGCATTGAAAAAGGAGCCGAGACATTACTTGGCTTATTTAAACAGAGGGCAGGTTAAATTTAGCCTGAAAGACTATAAATCTGCCATTGATGATTTTACGATGGCGATACATTTGAAAGATGATTTTTCGATAGCCTATTACAATCGTGGGCTAGCAAAGGGAATCTTGAAAGACTTTAAAGGAGAGATTGAAGATTATACAAAAGCCATTGAGTTCAAACCTAATTATGAAGACGCCTATTTCAAACGGGGAGTAGCTAAATACTACACCAATGACAAACAAGGTGGTTGTGCTGATTTGAATGCTGCTGTAAAACAAGGAAGTAATCCTGCTTATGATTACCTCGTAAAACATTGTAGATAAAATGAAAATTAAAATGCTAAGTCCTTTCTCTGTTCTAAAACTAGTTCTGCTTATGCTTTTTGCTATGTTCTTTCAATTAGACAGGGCAATCGGGCAAATTCGACTTGACGAAGAACCTAAACGACTTTATTATGACAGGCTTGCTCGTGTAAGAAAATTCAAGGATATGAAAGACTTTCGGGATGTTTTTCATTACAATAAATTTTTACTGGGTAAAAACAGAATTAGTGGCAACATTTCTTATAATACGGGCAGAATAGTTATTGAAGATGCGGAGGGCAAAAAACACAATGAGGTTCGAAACGCGATTGGGTTTTTTACTCGCATTCGTTTTTTTGAGCAGTTTAGTTTCAATACTACATTTTATAAAGACTTTAATCCGAAGGCATCTGCTATGTGGACCTCCAATTATACGTATTCTCTTGGACGGTATAACTGGAAACCTAATATGTTCAATTACGGCTATGAAAATTATTTAAATAACCGATATACCGATAATGCAAATGACATGGGGGAAAAATTCATGGAAGGATATTATTTTATTTCTTATAGTCACAATCTTGATAAAGTAGTTTCAAAAATGAAGCACGACAGCACTACCAACATCAAGCTGACTTATTTTGCTAGGTATGCAATAAAATACAAAGATCAAAATCAAGTGATTCATGGGGGATTTGATTCCGGCAAGCCCACAATTGGCGCAGGTACACGCATAACTCTTTTCTGGAATATTTATGTTGAAGGAGCGGTTTATTATTATTTCGACCCTGCTTTTAAAAAACAACAGCCTTGGGATCCTGATTTCAGCTATGGTTTTGGTTATTTCGATTGGCGTTCTTTCCGATGTACATTAACCTATGGTAATTGGGCTGTGAACCGTTTCCCTTGGAATAAAACCATTTATCCGGATTATGGATTTTTGGATGGCAATTTCAGATTTGTAATAAATTGGATATGGTAAGTACGGATAGCGAACCACTACGAATTCACAGATAATAAATGATGCAGCTATTTAATAATTATTTTTTTCTGGATAATAATTCGAAAATTCATAGTCATTCGTTATGTCTACCAATTGTAATTTCCCTTTTACTCAACTGCTTAAATTTAAACGCTCAATTAAAGTATGTTGTAGAAGATTTTGAAGGTTTTTCAGATGGAACTTCTGACCTGAAGGCAAACGGTGTTTTTACATACGGGAATATCAAAGCCAACATTGACTACCAAGCCGAAATTCAAAAAGCATATTCAGGAGAAAGATTCCTGCGGCTATACAAAGAAGGTAAAACGAATTTTGGCGGCTGGGGGAAAGGACTTACTGTAAATGTAGAACTAGACGCAGCTAAGGATTACCTTAACTTTTATGTGACTGCCGGACCTAATGCAAATGACAGCGATACAATTACAATAGAATTGCAGGAGGATGACAATGAAGATAATGTTTATACAAAAGAGCAGGATGACTCATGGACGTGCCTTCAGAAAATAACGGGCAAAAACTCCTGGCAACTGATTTCCATTCCGTTAAATAAATTTAAGGATTCCAATAAAGGTGGAGATGGCGTATTTAATATTAATTATAAGCAAGGAAAATTATTAAGCATCATCATCACCTTCATGGGGGGTGAGCGTTTAAAAACAGGACAAAGCTGGTCATTTGATTTTATTTGTTTTTCAGAAGGTAAATTACCAACCGGTTTAGGATTATGGGATGCTCCTCCGCCCTCTAAGAATGATTTTTGCAACTTAGGTATCTGGTCAAAAGAAGGCAACACAGGAAATTTCATTGGCATTGCTTCCGGTTTTGAGAATGGTTTAAAATACGGTTCCGAAAAAAAATTAGGCGTTGTTCATTTCTTTCAACCATTTTCTCTTGAAGGAAGCAGCGACAAAAAACATTATCCCTCTATGGAAAGAATTAATAAAGTGATTCAGGAAGGGTATGTACCCATGATTACTTTGGAAAACCATTTTGTAAGCGCAAACCCAGGCATAAAGCAACCCAACTTATATAGTATTACAGAAGGACATTTCGATTCTTTTTTTGCAGATTGGGCAAAGCAAATAAAAGAAGTAAACGGAATAGTTCTGTTAAGGATACTGCATGAATTCAATGGAGACTGGTACCCCTGGTGCATTGTCAAAAACGATAAAAATCCGAAACTCTTAGTGAAAGCATTCCAACATATTCATGATATTTTTAAAGCACAGAAGGTAACAAATGTAAAATTCATCTGGTGTCCAAACTCCATGTCGTTCCCCCAGGAGAAATGGAATTTTATAATGGACGCTTATCCGGGAAATGAGTATGTTGATTTTGTGGGTTTGGATATTTACAATGGTGCCGGAAATGGATTGCCTGTGTGGCGATCCTTCCGAAAAGAAGGCATAGAAAATTATTTTATTTTAACTCAACGTCTTGCGAGCAAACCTTTATTTATTTGTGAAACCGCATCGAGAGAACGTAAAGAAAGCGAATCAAAATCCGCTCAGGATAAAGCAGAATGGATTAAGCAGATGAGCATGGCGCTTACTTCGGATATGTCAAAAATAAAACTCCTGACATGGTTCGATGAAAAAGAATCCTTTAAGATTAGCTCATCCACGGGTGCACAAGGCGCTTACTTAGATTATATTTTGAAGAATGATTATTTTAAATCCGGAACAAAATATATTTATCCATTGCTCGAACCATAAGTGATCAATTCAATAAAAATATTTTACCACTATGTATAAGATTTATATTTCACTATTTATCTTTCTCAGCTTTCCTTGCTATTCAGCATTTTTAAAAATGAAAGAAGAGGAACAAAAACCCCCTACCGGGTATGTGGTTATTAAAAAAATAAAAAACAATTATGAACTTTACAGAAACGGTGAGCCTTATTACATCAAAGGCGCAGGCGGTTACACTAATTATGAGCGGCTGAAGCAATGCGGAGGTAATTCTGTGAGACTTTGGAGTGCTGAAGGCGCCAAGGAATATTTAGACAAAGCCCAAGCACTTGGTTTAACGGTAACGCTAGGGCTTGATATGGCACATGAAAGACGTGGATTTAATTACAATGATAAAAAAGCAGTGCAGGAACAATTTGAAAAAACAAAAAAAGATATCCTTGCTTTTAAAGATCATCCCGCTTTGCTGATGTGGGGCGTGGGAAATGAACTGGACCAGTTTGCTAAAAATTATGATGTATGGAACGCAGTAAATGACATTGCAAAGTTTATTCATCAAGTAGATCCGAACCATCCCACCACAACGATGTTGGCCGGAGTTCCTGCACATCATATCAAAGAAATTATTAAACGTTGCCCCGATATTGATGTGCTATCCATCAATGCTTTTAAATGGATTGCGCCTGTTAAAAACGAGATAACAAATGCCGGTTGGAAAGGACCTTATTTAATAGGAGAATGGGGTGCCTCCGGTTATTGGGAATTAGATACAGTTCCGTGGGGCACATTCATTGAAGAAACCAGCACAGAAAAAGCGCAGCTGTGTGCGGAACGGTATGAAAAATTCATTCTTGCCAATACAGATCGTTGTATAGGTTCATATGTTTTTTATTGGGGATACAAACAGGCAAGAACGCACACGCTGCTCAGTTTATTTCTTGAAAGCGGGGAAGAAACAGGAGTGCTGGATGTGCTGCAAAAAGAATGGACAGGAAAAAATCCGGACAATACCGCTCCGATCATAACGCCAATCGGAATAGATGATAAGCCCACCCATCTTGGAATTTATTTAAGTCCCGGTTCAAACCATAGCGCATACACGGATGCAAAAGATCCGGATAACGATTCGCTCACATATAAATGGGAAATTTATTACGAGAGTAAAGAAAAAAAAGAAGGCGGTGATACAGAAACAAAGCCGGGCACAATTAATGATTTGATCATTGATGGAAAAGGAAAACAACTTTCATTCAATGCTCCAGCAAAGGAAGGCGCATACCGATTATTTGTTTGTGTGTTTGATGGTCACAATCATGCGGCCACTGCGAATGCTCCGTTCTATGTCAGGTAATTATTTTACTGATACAGGAATTGAAGCAGTTGTAACATTCCCCAATTCATCACTCACATATAAATAAAGCCGGTAGTCGGATTTGTTTACCGGTATTGTTACTATTACTGAACTGCCATCCACATTATTATATTCAATATTTTTAATACGTGCGAGATAATCATCTTTGTGCAAATGCCATTCGTAATTAAGGTTTTCTTTTTTAATTGAAGAAGAAGCAGAGAATGTATATTCTTTTCCAGGCAATAGTATTGCTGGCCCTAGTACAGAAAATTGTGGAAGAGATTCTGATTCTTGTTTTGTCCAGAGTTCTTTGAGTGCGTAATAACTTGGTTTTACTCTTCCTTTATAGTCTGTTAATCCAAACCAAGTGCTACTGCCTTCCATTCGGTCATGCCAGCAATAAGCAAACCCGCCAATATTGAATCCTTTGTAAGCAATTACATAATTACTCCATTGTTTTTTGTACCATTCCGCTTTTTCGTTTTCACTGTCTTCTATTATCAATTCATTTAAGATCCTGTTATATTTTGAATTCCAATATCCTTTTGGTCCGAACTCAGAAATTAAATACGGGCGAAGAGAATCGAACTGGTAAACTATATGATTCAGCTGACTAATTTGCTCCTTGTAATAGGAGTTGATGCCAATTACATCCACCGAAGGCACACCATCGTGAAATGCAACAAGTTCACCCGGCAATTGATACTCTTCGTGTTCCATGCAGCTGAATACAGGATGATTGGGATCTAATTTATGTATGCGCTGGGCAAGCAGCTCTATCATTTTCACATACTGTTCTCTTACTTTGGTAAGATAAGGTTTTGAATAGTTGTGTTTCAATAATCCCCATGTTTCATTTCCCAATGACCATGCTATAACTGAGGGGTAATTTTTATATTTTAATACATTTTCTTCCACATTCTTAATATATTCTTTCACTTTAATAGTGTCTCTATAATAATCAATTTCAGGATCGAACCAAAAACCAAATACCACCTTAAGTCCATATTCATTCGCAATGTTCAATATGTTTTTGTCATAGATACCGAAATCATACCTCCGGATAGTATTCGCACCCATCTCTTTGATGTGTTTAAAATCCTTTTCAACTTGTCTGCGTGTAAGGGGCATATTGCCATCTCTCCAATCCTGTTCCGTATTATAGGATACACCGCGTATGTAATAGGGCTTTCCATTTACCAACAGTGAAAAATTTTCGGAATTGCCTTTCACGAAAACCGATTTGTATGATTTATTTTGGGATACAATGTCGTTGAAATTATTTTTGATTAACGGCTTATTCGAAAAAGGCACTTTTTTAAAATCAGACTCTAATTCGGCAAGAATAGTTTTTCCATTAATAGAAAAATCAGCAAAGTATACGGAAGAATCAGTAAGGGTAATTTTCTTTTGGTCATTATAAATTACCGCAGCCTTTATTTCATTATATTTTTTTTGAATGTCAGAAAAAGCATTTTTCATCCACAAAGATTGATTAACTCCTGTAGCAGTTCCAAGTTCAGTAATCACCACCGGCTTTTGAAAAATACCCATGCTGTTTCTGTAAGTCGAATACAATTCGGAAAAAGAATACCAGTCATGGTCATTTAAGTTCTCTCCATAATTTAGGCAGCTCACTCCAATCCAATCTACAAATTTTGTTCCTGGATAAAAATTAATAGAAGAAGAGTTTTCTGGACACCATACCCATGTTAAATTGGAAACACCAAGTTCATTAAAGAATGTGTATAAATACTGCCATGCTTTTATAAATTCTTTTGATGAATAGTTTTCTGAATATGATAAAGGTTTTTGATTGCTGTCAAATCCGGGAGAGAAGCTTATAAATACAGGCTCGCGATAACTGCGAAACTTTACAGCGTATTGTTTTAAGTAATCATCGTATTCTTTATTGCTTATTGCTTTGCACATTTTATTTTTTTCAGAATTACTTTTTAAATCTGGGCTCCATGCAATCATTGGAATTGCTCCGTGCCCAAGAATCATGTTCATTAATTTTCCTGAAGCACTATCATCTTTTGTGTCCCATTTATTTTTAATTGAAATTATTTCGAAGTTATTGTTGATGGACTTTTCTATGTTCTCAATTTCTTTTAAATCAATTTCTTTTTCTGAAATTGCAATTCCAGAATAGAAACCTCCTAATTCTTTTTCTTTAGTGATTCCTAAATGATTTGTATCATTTTCAACATTACTATAACTTACGAAAAGCACTGCCATAGAAATGATAAGAGCAATCGGTCCGCTTCTTAGCATTCCATATAGAGCATGCGTTGTTTTTAATGAAACTGTTCTTACTGGCACGACAACAAGGTTTAGTGCTGGCATACTATTAATTATTTTTCTTGCGAATAATAAAAACTTCTGCTGGCTTACCAATACAATAACTCCAAGCATGGAAATATTAATTGCGGCATAAAATGCCATCGCTAAACTGTAAGGTGTCCAGTCAATGGATAAGCCATAAATAATTATTACCACACTTATCAAAATCACTAACATATTTGGAATACTGAGCTTCCAATAATTTTCATGTTCCTCTTCTTTTGGTGTAGGAATGTATGGGACTTGTATATTGAAAATTGCATAGATAAAACCCACTAAAAATATCCACCATGTAGCGGTGCGTAGTATCCCTCCCGCAAAATGAAATCCCCTTTCTTGTTTTTCCAAAAGCCAGCGCTGTGAAAATAACCGTATAACGATTGACAATCCGCATAATGGTAAAAAATAAAATGCAAATTGTTGTAAATTAATTGCCCATGGGATTTGCGCTAAGCCAAGCGCAAGCATTGGAATTAGGATGTCAATAAATGTAATAATTCCGAATAAAAAGAATATCGGCATTGAAAAATGTTGAATTTTTTGCCTCCAGGTAAATTTTTTAAACAATGATGGATACGTTCTGAACAATAATTCAAAACATCCTCGCGACCATTTCAACTGCTGTTTGTAATAAGCAGATAAAGTTGCAGGCGCAAGACCTCTCGTGAGAATTTCCGGAACATAAAGAGGTTTCCATCCTTTCGCCTGCAATTGCATGGCGGTGTGCATATCTTCGGCAAGTCCAGGCGCGTGCCCTCCTATGGAATCAAGCGCTTTTCTTCTAAAAGTACAATTTGCACCTATCGCTTGAGCTGTGCCGTAACTGTTCATGCACATCATCATAGGTCCGTAAAAATGATATGATTGCTCGGCAGCACCGCGGGCAATAAAACTTTCAGATTGATTTTTGTATGCCTGCACGCATTGCACATATCCAACTTTTGTATCTTCAAAATAAGGAATTACACGATCTAAAAATTCAGGAATGGGTTCGTGGTCAGGATCAAGAATTACACATAGGTCGCCTGTTGCCTGCCGCAACGCGTTATTAATATTCCCCGCCTTGGCGTCTTTTTTTTCTATGCGCGTTACGTGGATTATTCCTATTTCTTCACACGCTTTTTTTAATACTGGATCATTTCTTTCATCGCATAAATAATTTATATGCGGATATTTTATTGCCGCCATTGCTTTTAGTGTGCGGATAATCATTTCGCGTGGTTCGCCAGGACAGGAAGTAGTCAATATATCAACCGTAAATTTTGTTTTTAATACAGGGACTGTAGGAACGCTCACGCTCCAGTAATGATACCATTCATGAAGCATTTTTAATAATTTGAAAAACAAAGCACAAGTGAGCAGCCAGTAAATTGGTCCGTAGCCGACATGTATGGGATCAATGAACCACAACACAAAAAATATCATGCATACTAATCCGCAGCCAATTAAGATGCGTATCGTCCACACATCTATTTTCTTAGGAGAATTTACTTTAACAATTGGAAAAGAAGATTTGTAGCTGCCTGTCATCTTTAGTTATTAGCAAAAATATTTTTACAACCAAAAATACAAAGCACTCTTTCTTAAGTCAACAACATTCGTTAAAGGGGAATAACTAATTGCTGAAAGCGGATATTTGCAGACTGATTTGTTACGAAATGGTAGATGAAAGGGTAAAAAGATGAAACGATTTTTCATTCGGAGCATGCCCCGATTCACTTCAGTACGTGAGCGTAAAAATTATATTCTGAGGAACTACTATTTTAAATCAGGAATAACATACTTGTTTATTTTGATAGGTCATTAATGGATGACAATCTGATGACTTCTGACAAACAGCGCTTTTTGATAAGTAGAAAAATTGATTCAGAAGAAGTATCTAATGCTCGTACTGTTGTGTAAGTACAGGGGATGTTTCGAGAAAAACTTATCACGCCAATCAATAGTCTCCGTAAATTGATTTCAGTTCACGGTCAGTAAAATTAATGGTGCATGACCGGAAGCTCAATGTTTGCCTGCACCTTCCATTTTTTTAAGCACATCATTCCAGTTACTCACCCTGGTCCACTTATGAGGGCGCAAAGCGGAAGCCGGATCAGTCCGCTTAGGATCTGGGTTTTCCGGCTCATCGATCCGAGTTGGATCAATTTTGCTGGGTTCGTTCACGCCTGGCCTTGTTTTAAGAGGATCAGAATCCCGATCTGGTTTTGCAGGCAAATGCTTTTCCGGATTGTAAGGTTGATTTTTATTATCACCATTATTTTTTTTTGGTTCAATTTCCATGTTTTTTAGTTTTATGTACGATTATTGAATAATTATTTTTCCAGACTCCGTATGACCATTGTTGCTTAACTGGTAGAAATAAATCCCTTTTGGCTGTGAGGACAAATCAACAAGTAATGACTCATGGTTGATTGAGGATATAAATACCGTTTTTCCAAGCACATTGCAAAAGTTTATAGTTGAGGAGTTGCCAGTACCCGTAATCCATTTAATATTAAATATTCCAGTGCTTGGGTTTGGATAAATAACAATAGCTTTTTCATGATTATTTTCTTCTACCCCTATGATAGGACAATGACCCGTTATTGCCCAGTCCATCCAACCTGCACGGCTTGCGATCCAAGTCTTTAGGTCTGTTACTTCAGTCTGATAATTTGCACCGGATTGATTTTGAGGATTAGGATTAATAAACGCTCCCAGGATCGGCCATTGAATAAAGTTTCGCTGCTGTGATTCACTTAGCGCAAAAGCGGAAGAATCAACATAGGCATACACACTCGCATCACTTAAAACTCCCTTGCGTAGTTCAGTCCATCTACAATAAAGACTATTAACGAAACTACTGTCTTGCATAAACCGACTCCACCATATTGGTGTTGGATGTGTTGTGTCTGTTAGCTGATATTCCCATCCGGTTGGGTCAAATGAATTGCTGTAATTGCAATTATGCCAGGCAATATCATAATCCCACACTGGTCCTATATGCAGTTTGCCTCCTTTGCTGATATTGTTTTTATATAGATACGTGCTGAGCCGGTAAGCATCAACATTTTTACTCAACTCATTAAGGATAAAAAAATCTATGAATGAAGGAACGGCAATATATTTCTGATATCCAATCCATGGATTGGCAAAATAAGGAGCAGCCATAGCTGTTTCGAAGCTGTCTACAAATGCTTTTATATAATTTTTCTGCGGTGCTGTGATAGAGTCTGGTTTCGGATAAACGTACTGATAATAAAAATGAACGTTGTTAGTAGCATCTCCGGGCAGGAGGGAATACCATCCGGGCTCGTCTGTTCTGTCAATTTTAATGATGTATCCACCTGTAAGGGCAGTGCCAGAGTTTTCAAGCGGTGTGAGCTTTGCAATATCTATCCTGCTTGAATCGCGTTTGAGCTTTTCCATCAGGGAATACACGCCCTGGTATTCATTGTTAATCACAACTTCTACTGTTTTGTTGCGTGCAGAATAATGCCCCATCTTTCTGGAAAAATCGTAGGTCATCGGCACTCTGATAAGGCTTTTATCTTGATACATAGCTAAGAGAATCCAATCGCTTTCAGCAGGCATGCCAAGCAGCGAAACAGCCATATCATTACCGCCAGCATCACATGTTTCCACCTTATAAGGTTTTTTTTCAAATTTCTTAGAGCTGTTTCCCCGAAAGTTAATATTCGCTTTTCCGTTGTAATTATTCAAAGGATCAGTCAGATAGTTTCTTACTCCTGTGCCGTTATAAATTATCCCCATGCTTACCAGTGTTTGAAAATCACCAAGAGTTTGGCTGTTCGTATTGATCACAACTATTGGAAGATCGGAAGAAGAAAATGGTAAAGGTGGAACAGGTGTGTTGCTGAACTTAATGCTCCAGCTAATGAGGCTGCCCGCATTAACAAATGCGAGATAGTCTTTTACGATTAGCGTCCACGTGCCGTTAGCTGCTTGTCCATTATTGAACCGCCCCAAAAAACCAATCGACCTGAAGTTCCCGGAAAAGGGAGCTGTTGCAAGTGTGACAGATCCGCTGGTATTGTTAAAACAGGTGTTGGTATAATTTGCTCCGCTAGAACTGCTACCTTCTGCAAGTTGTACGACCATTCCTCCGGGCGATTGTAGATATACCTGTAGTTCTTCAACAGCTGGATGAGTGATATCAATGCACACTTTTTCTATTCCAAGAGTTGTGTTGAGTTGTGACTGGCTTAATCCAGATACAGAAACAGAGAAGTATGTCTCTGTACCCGTATTTAATATTGCTCCTCCTGGTCCGTTAAATACCTGTGATCGGGCATGAAAAGAAAGTAAATAAAAGATAATTATAGTAAATTTTTTTATATGCATAGTGTCTTGGCGTGATTATAGATCTTGTTCACAGAGTAAAAGTATTTTAATATGACCCAGTATGTTCGATTTTTCGTTGAAACAGGCTAATAGATAGCCAACAAATGGTTTAGGTCTGTTGATAATACAATATCTATATGCTAATGTTTTAGTACATGAGGCATGTATTAAGTGAGATAACAGGGTTAAAACGAATTGCCAATAAATGTTAAATGCAACAACCCTGCAAGCATCGATACGTATCCTAAGTAAACAAGAAATCGATTGCGAGATGCGCAAAGCCTACAGCCTTGGTGAGTGAAAGTAGAATCAACGTTTTTTGTACGTCTAATTATTACTAAACTTTTTATTATGAAAAACATTAAAACCATAATTCAAATCAGTCTTTTCTTTTTGGGTTTAACGTCCTCAATGAAAAGCGTAACAGCACAAACTATTTCAAGTCATTTTTTCGGACAAAATGCATGGATGCCTGCTGTTGTAGGAACCACTGTGTTAAATGGAAAACTTGATCAGCAATGGGGTTCTATCAAAAAAAGTCATGCCTCCATCATTCGTTACGGAGGTATTGCAGGTGATAAAGATATGCCCACGAATGAACAATACATCAACATCATTGACTCTATCCGTGCCAACGGTATGGATCCAATCATTCAGGTTCCGTTTGATAAAAAATATACAGCGCAGCAAGCTGCAAGTATTGTGAACTATATCAATGTTGTTAAGGGAAGGAATATTAAGTATTGGTCCATCGGCAATGAACCGGATTTGGTGTATGAGTATACGAGCGCCTCGCAGGTAGCTGCTTATTTCAAACCGTTCGCTTCAGCCATGAAAAACATAGACCCTTCTATTAAGATCATAGGTCCGGAATGTGCCTGGTTCAATCAAGGAATTATCAACGGACTAACCACTCCCAACGGACCGGATGATATAACAGGGAAAGATGCAGCTGGAAGATATTACCTGGATGTTATTTCTTTTCACAGGTATCCTTTTAACGGAACCCAAACACGGGCGCAGGTTATTCCCTGGTTGACTTCTTCAGGTGCTTTACAGGATAATATAATTTATCTCAATGGAAGAGTATCTGCTTGTAACAGCGCTCACGGGAGAACAGGAACGGCCACACTTAAAACAGCGGTTACTGAAGCAAATATTAATTACCAGAATCCTAGTTCTGATAATTTACAAGGTGTAGGTGCCAATAGTTTTCTAGGCGGACAATTCATAGCAGAGATGTTGGGCATCGGAATGATTAATGGACTTGATTTTATTACCTTTTGGAGTGCTGTGGAAGGAAACGGAATTACTACTAATATCGGATATATTGATCATGCTACAGGAAATAAAAAACCTGCTTATTATCATTATCAGATGATGGCAGATAATTTTAAAGGACAGGTGGCTGCTTCTACTACGAACCTGCCGAATGTGAAGTCATTTGGAAGCAAGAACGGAGAACATATTGCGGTGTTTATATTGAATGAGGAATTAGCTGGTACGCATAATTTTACTGTGCGGTTAAATACAACTGCAGTGACAGGGACACCCCCGTTGAAAATAAATGTAAATGCCGGTGTGAATGCTGAATATTCAGGTTCTATTGGGAATCAATCTTCTCTTTTACTTGTATTCGATGCACAGGGAGTTATTCGGAAAACGTATGAGTATTCTCTAACAAATCACGCAATGGCTAACCTGGCTCCTACAGAAACACTGTACAATGCTACAGGAGTTGCATCGAACTCAGAGAAGGGAGTATTTGAAATAAGAAATGTGTACCCGAACCCTGCAACAGATAAATTTACGCTCGTAGTGAATAAAGGCGAAAATGTTGGTACGGAAGAGGAAGTGCAAGTGGAGCTAATCAATCTTCTTGGACAAGTAGTGTACAGCGAAAAACTTGCTTTCTTAAATGGAAAGGAAGCGATAGGATTAACTCCGGGCATTGCTAACGGGGAGTATATCATACGAGTGAAGGAAGGAGAAAAGGACAATTTCCTCGTCAAAAAATTAATAGTGTTGCAATAATCATTTAAACACACATGGATATACCGATGCTAGATGAGTTTAACGAAATATTTTGATCGGTATATACTGATGCAATCGATCAAAAATCCTTAAAATAGCTTGTCGTCAGTATAAATTAAAAACCCCATTGGTCAGCCGGCCGATGGGGTTTTTATTTTTTAAGCTACGGCAAGCATGACCCTCACTTCATGGCCTTTCTGAATCTCAACCTCTATTTTTCGCTCTTGGCTATTCAATAAGCGCTATCAACGAATAATAAAAATACATGCATGCATGCAGGGTAGCTTTGATGCAAATAATTATTCAACATATTATCAAAACAAAAACAAACAATTATTTTCTCTCATAAATGAAAAATGTACTTCCAAAGGTTTTAATGTTAGGGTGGGAATTCCCGCCAATAATCAATGGTGGTTTGGGGGTCGCCTGTCATGACCTATCGGGAGCCATGTCCGAATTAGCCAACATAACCATGGTAGTTCCAAAATCAAGCCTGGGTTTTAAAGTGAAGAATGTAAATCTGCTTGGGATCAACAACATTGATATCAATTCCCTGGAATTTCCTTCTAACTATCATAAACAAAAATTGCCTTTCGAAATGCATTCGGTTCCTGCGGATCTGGATCCTTATTTTACCGAGGGCGTTACGGTACCCAATCCGTATATATCTAAACAGGCAGGCGGAAAGGAAAAGCTGGAAGCTTTTAAGATCGACAACTTATATGGAGGTGATGTTATAAACAAGGTTTCTCAATATGCAGATATCGCCACCTCCATGGCCTCTAAGCTTGATTTTGATGTCATTCACGCGCACGACTGGATGACCATGCTGGCGGGTATAAAAATAAAACAACAAACAGGAAAACCACTGGTAATGCACATTCACTCCCTTGAAGTGGATCGCAGCGGCCCTGCCAGCAAAGGTTGGGTATATAATTTAGAAAAGAAAGGAATGGATTACGCGGATCTGCTGATGCCAGTGAGCAATTTTACAGCGAATAACATTGAGGAACATTATGGGGTTGGTAAAAATAAAATATCCGTGATACATAATGGAAGCAATGCAGTGCAGTCATTTAAGAGTGAAAGAAAATTTAAAGAGAAAATGGTTTTATTTGTCGGAAGGCTTACCCGTCAGAAATGCCCTGAAAAATTTCTTGACATTGCGTCTAGAGTATTGGAAAAAAATCCAGATGTCCGATTTGTAATGGCAGGGGCAGGCGATTATTTCAAATCGATGCTTGAACAAAGTGCTTACAAACACATTGGCAATCGTTTTCACATGACTGGCTTTTTAAATCTTGATAAATTAAGGTATTTGTTTTCCGTGAGTGATGTGTATTGCATGCCCTCTATCTCAGAACCTTTCGGGTTAACTGCCGTTGAAGCAGCGCAATTTGACATTCCTTGCGTAATATCCAAACAGTCTGGTGTTGCAGAAGTATTAAGCGGAGCACTTAAGTTTGATTATTGGGATATTAACAAGGCGGCTGATTATATTGTGAATTTACTGGATGATTCTGTTTTTCGAAAAAAAGTAGTGAAAGATACATCTTCCAATCTGGGCAATATTAGTTGGGACCTCTCTGCACAAAAAATTATGAATGCATACACAGAAAATCAATTTATATAAATCTAATGTACTTTTTAGTGTCTTCAAATACAAGTCACCAATTTTCACTAATTGAAATTAATCGAAAAAATGTTCGTGTTAACCTGCCTGCTGGCAGGCAGGTTCGTGAAATTATGGCCTCCATCCCTTCGGGAGTGGTTATTAATAATTATACTAAACAATAAACAATAATAAATCTTAAATACATATGCCCTCCATTTGCTTTTACTTTCAAGTGCACCAACCCTTTCGTATCAGAGACTATTCCTTTTTTGATATTGGCGAATCTCATTTCTATGAAGATGATGTAAAAAACAGAGAGGTTTTAAATAAAGTGGCAGACAAATGCTACATCAAGACTAATAATAAAATGATGGAACTTATCAAACGGCACAACGGAAAATTTAAAATAAGTTACTCTTTAAGTGGGACTGCTATAGAGCAATTTGAAAAATATCGCCCTGACGTTTTACAATCATTTGTTGATCTTTCAAATACCGGCTGCGTGGAATTTTTATCTGAAACTTATTCCCATTCACTAAGTTTTATTTACTCTAAAGCAGAATTTAAAAGACAAGTTGAAAAACATGCTGCTGTAATTAAAAAATATTTCAATCAGGTTCCTAAAGTTTTCAGAAACACAGAATTGATTTACAACAATGAGCTTGCTGCATTTGTTCAAGATATGGGATATGAAGGAATCGTTTGCGAAGGCGTTGATAGATTGCTCGGAGATAGAAGTCCAAACTTTCTTTACCAACCTGCTGAGAAAAAAATAAAAGTATTGCTGAAGAATTATCGTTTGTCGGATGATATTGCATTTCGTTTTTCAGACAAGAACTGGAAAGAGTTTCCATTAACAGCAGACAAGTTTAAAAACTGGGTGCATAGCATTGCAGGAAATGGAGACGCTGTAAATCTCTTTATGGACTATGAAACCTTTGGAGAACATCAGTGGGAATCTACCGGCATTTTTGATTTTTTGAATCAGTTGCCAGGAGAAATATTAAAACATCCTGACTTTGATTTTAAAACTCCTTCAGAGGTTATCTCATCCTATCCTGTAAGAGATGTTTACGATGCACACAGTTTCACTTCCTGGGCAGATACGGAACGGGATCTTTCGGCCTGGCTGAGTAACTCCATGCAGCAGGAAGCAATTCAACGAATTTATTCCATTGAAAAAGATGTGTTGGCTTCCGGGGATGCAGACATGTTGAAAGTATGGGAGCGCTTGCAAACTTCCGACCATTTTTATTATATGTGTACAAAATTCTGGAATGATGGAGATGTACATAAATATTTCAGTCCCTTCAATTCGCCATACGATGCGTACATGTATTTCATGAATGTGTTTAGTGATCTGGAATCTTCCTTGGCAAATCTTCCAAAAGAAATAAAACCCGAAGTACAGATATCCAAAGGTGCAAAAGCAAAGAAAAAGTGGAGTTACCAACTTGTTTATGACTAATCAAAAACAAAATGAAAAATAAAACTATGGCTTTGCATCCCGCATTTCGCGGGACCCACTCGACAATCATTCTCGCCTTTATTGGCTTGAGCAATTTTGCAAATGCCCAAAACGTAAGCATTCCCGATGCGAATTTTAAAGCCGCCTTGGTTAGCAAGCCAAGTATTAACACAAATGGCGATCTCGAAATTCAAGTTTCGGAGGCTGTGGCTTTTACAGGTACAATAAATGTAGAAGGTATGAGTATTTTTAATTTAACAGGCATAGAAGCATTTACCGGAATTACTAATTTGAATTGTAAAGACAATTTTTTAACGAGTTTAGATGTTTCAGCCAATACAGCTCTTAATTATTTATATTGCTGGAACAATCAATTAACGAGTTTGGATGTTTCCTCCAATGTTGCTATTGCCGATTTGGAATGCAACAACAATCAATTAACAAGTATAGATGTTTCTGCCTGCACATCTCTTACTGGTTTGGAGTGTAAGAACAATCAATTAACGAATTTGAATTTAAAAAATGGAAATAATACCAATTTAATTTATTTTGAGACCACCAATAACCCAAGCCTAGCCTGCATACAAGTGGACAATGCTAACTATATGAATTCTAACTGGGCAAGCGGTAAAGATACAACGGCAAGTTTCAATGTAAATTGCAACATTACAGGCTTTTCTAACTTGAGCAATGATGATGTAATTATAGTTTATCCAAATCCTTCCTCAGGAATTTTCACAGTCAACTTGAAAAACACCCCTATAGCTATCCGGACAGTCGACCTGCCTGCTGATAAGGCAGGAGCAAAAATTTTCGTTTATGATATACTGGGAAACTGTATTCTGAAAAAGGATTGCAAAAATGAGACAAATGCTCAAATTAATTTAAGCACCTTGTCCAAAGGAATTTATTTTATGCAAATGGATGAGGGAAGCGAAAGAACAACCAAGAAAATAATTATTGAATAGACAATGAAAAACATTCTTCCGCTTTTCTTCATCATGTTTTTCTGTTTGGAGCGGGTGAACGCGCAAAGCAAAGATACGACCTGCGTCACTGATGTGTTAGAGCCCGATACGCATACGTCATTGCTTGTTTTTCCCAATCCTTCCACTGGGAGCTTCCAGATTATTTATTATTCTACCACCGGATGTCCCCCAGCCGGCTGGGGTGGGTTGCTGATGATAAACATTATTAATTCAAATGGTGAAACGGTCTATGCAGAAAAGGTGTATGACTTTGAAGGAGAATACATCCGAACGGTTGACCTAAGTGAGGAAGTAAAGGGTACGTATATCATTGAAGTGGTGAGCGGCAGACAAAAGAAAGTGAAAAGAGAAATTTTGAAATAAGTTAGACGCCCTCTAACTCCTCAGCTCGGAAGGTCCACAAGACTCTTCGAAGTAGTCCTTTGAAACTTCGGATAGTGTCTTCGGGAAAGGGGGAGAATTTGGGCGTACAACTGCCTACCTCCTTGCTCCACCATAGCGCTTTGCTAAGGCGATGCAAGGAGGGTTGTGAAGAACTAAGTACTCATAAACAATAAATAATAATTTATGTTATTAATAGCAGACAGCGGTTCTACCAAGACAGATTGGGTTCTGATAGACGACAAAAAACACAAAAAGCATTATAGCACGATGGGCTATAATCCCAATTTTATTGATACTGAAAATATCCTCCTTGATCTCTCCCAAAAACTGATCCCCAAATTAAATGCTACATCTGTAAAGAAAATATTTTTTTATGGTGCGGATTGTTCCACTCCAAAAAATAATGCTGTTGTGCATAAAGCACTGTCATTGTGTTTTACGAAAGCACAAGTACATGTAGGGCACGATATGTTAGCTGCTGCCCATTCCTTGCTGGGGAATAAACGTGGCTTTGCGGCCATTATCGGCACCGGGTCCAATACTTGTGTTTACGATGGAAGTAAGATAGAAAAAACCATTCCGCCACTGGGATATCTTCTGGGGGATGAAGGCAGCGGCAGTTATATCGGGAAAATGATCTTGCGGGATTACATGAGAGGGTATCTGTCCAAGCAGCTGGAAAAGAAATTTAAAAAGGTCTACCCGATAAAAGTGGAAGAGATCTTTGATGCGATGTACAACCAACCTTACCCTAACCGTTTTCTGTCTGGGTTCTGCAAGTTTGCCCACAAGCATAAAAAAGAAAAATACATAAAGAACATCATTAAGGAATCGTTCAATGATTTTTTTAAAAACTTAGTGAATAGGTATCCTGAATGTCGAGAGTTCAGTTTTAATTGCGCAGGATCTGTAGGGTTTATTTTCAAAGACTTGCTTACTGAAGTGGCTCGATCGTATAAGATGAAAATAGGAAAGATCATTCCTTCGCCTATTGATGGGCTCGTTGACTATCACCTAAAAGTAAAATAATTATTTTTTATTGCACAACGGTATTTCCTCCGGCAGTATCCTGTGGAGATTCTAAAAACAATTCAAGCTGATGCGCCCATTCAGATTGGCTAATCAAGCCGGCTTTGTAATTTCCATACATCTTTTTTAGATGTGAACGGGGAAAAACAGATGGTTTCTTCTGTAAAGGTCGTGATGCTTCCGGAAGCGGACTGGGAGCTTCTTTAAAAGATGATCCGTATTTACCAAAATCAGAAGGAGCTAATTTTTCTATATACAATACGAGCCAGGTAGCAAATACCAAACTTAAAATAAAAAATACCGGCTTGAATAGGAAATTATAAGCCCCTCTACCCCCAGAAGGAGTGTAATTGCTATCCGCATTATTATTATTTTTATTAGTCATTGAACAAATTGGTTTTCTACAGTTGAAACATATTCCTCTGGGACTTTCCTTCCTTCGGGGTCAATCGCTGGTTGCGAGCGTAGCTCAACAGGGACTGCTTTCCAATAAGCAGCACGTATCATGATACTCAACGCGATAATATTAAATATGCTCCAGAATGTGTTGGCTGCAAATCCAGAAGGAGTAGGGTGCTTGTTTATCGCCAATAAAACAATATTGTACAAAATTCCCACTAGGGTTAATCCGATGATAATCGCATGCGGCAAAAAATGTTGTGTGTTTATTACATTGCTCTTGTCTTTGGGCGTCACATTGAATTTCACCTTCTTGCCCCGGATGACGGATATTAAGGACAACAGCATGAACCAGAAGCTGGAAATATAATATTGATCTCCTCTGTTGGTAGAGATTCCCCAGCAGCCGACCGCGATAGTGATCGTATTTAATATTTGAAAAGGAAGAAAATATTTAAAGAATTCGAAACTATATGCATTGACTGGCAGTTGCAGTGTGAAAAAAAATACGATGGGACTCAACAGGAAAACTAAAATCCATAAAGGAGCAAAATAAGACCAAATAGTATTGAAGTAACAAATCTTTTGTCCCAGTGAAAGTCCTTTTTTAAAAACAGGATTATCGTTAAAAGCAATATCCAATGAACCCTCTGCGTAACGCTGATGCTGCTTCACCCAGCTGTCCAGGTCTTGCGTGGAAAGCATTCTGCATTCCACATCCGGGTGCTGTATGCTTTCCCATCTGTGTTCTGTATCTGCATGCAACATGATGGAAGTGTAAATGTCTTCTGACGCATGAAACTTAAATGGAATTATTTCTTCCTCCAGCAACAGAGAATTGATCTGTGCTTGGATAGTATGAATATCTTTTTTTGCGAGGATGATATTTTGAACGCGTTTTTTCAACCCTCCCGTAAATCCCTTCAACGCCAGGTTCATAACCGCTTCTCTTCGGTGTATTGATCCTGCTCCGCAGCAAAAGGCTGCATTATAAAAATTTCTTTTCCGTAATATCACATCGTAAAAAAGCCTGGGGTCATTCCCGTAAATATCTTCGTTCATTTCAACCTTGCCGAAAGCAGCTTCTATCAAGCGGATTATTTTTTTATTTTTCAATTTTAATCTTGAAACGAGCACATTGCTTAGTTTTTCCGATTCGGTGGTATCGCAAAACCATTGTGGCGTTTGAACCCAAGCCAATTTCTTTCTTCTAAAATAACCTGTAGTATGAACCAGAAATTCAGGAAATGCCCGCGTGTCCGCATCTAAAATTGCAAAGAGGTCGCCTTCTGTATACTCCAGCGCATTTTTGAGGTTGCCAGCCTTGTATCCGCGGTTATGTTCTCGAATCAGGTATCCCACTCCTTCTTCCTCTGATACTTTTTTCATATTTTCTTTCGAAGGATCTCTGCCGTCTCTCCTGCCATCATCAAGCACATGCACTTTTATATCCACATCCGAAAACGGATATTTAATTTTTTTTGCCGCTACGATGCTTTGACGCACCAGTTCAACATCTTCATTATAAGTAGCAATGAATACATCAATCTTCACCTGCCTGTCCTCCCTGCCCTGCAAATCTTCTATCTCCGAAAGGAAATGAATAGGAGGAGTTTTTTTAGCATCCTTATACGCCCAGAAATTAATAATTACCATGATTGTGCTCAGAAAACTCATAGACTCGGCTACAACCAGTGGTATAGAAAACCACAACGCATCAGGATTGAGTGAAAATCTCCATCTCCAGTTCAAATAAGCAATACCTAAAGCAATTGTTGTTATTCCTGCGAACTGAAATAAAAGAGTCCTGTATTTATTATCAAGAATAGCAGGATAAGGCTTACGGTCGTCAAACTTATTGAAGTAAAACTGCTTTACTATTTTTCCCGATTCAAACACAATTAAGAATATGCTCCAACCTCATTGATTTGATCTTTATTATTATCATATCATTCACATTTACAAATTTTACCTCCACTCCTTTCTCCAAGAGAGACCTTAAAAAATCTACTAGTTTGGCCATGCCGTTGTAATTAATATAACCAATGTTTTTCAAGTCATAATATTGTACTCCGCGACAATACACACCAGGGATTTCATCTATTATCACTATCTGATCTCCTGATATATTGATAGTCTTTATACTACTACGTATGTTTTCTTCCGCATTTACTCCCGAAATAATCTGCGGAGGTGAACTATCTACACTATTTTCTTTTAGTTCGTTGTCCATATTACAAAGTTATCTGCTTAAATCTTATGAAATTTCAATATTCGTTAACAAGGCATTTAAGATAGCCGAAAGCCACGAATTAGAGGTGAATAGGAACTAATGAAAAAATCTTTGTTAATATATATTTCTATAAAGGAAACAGAGAGTCAACCCATAAGATGGTGTGCTGGTCTACTAAAAACACCCACTGAACGAAAACATTACGGATGTTGAAAGCAGTCGGGCTATGTTTGTGCAATATATCACATCAAACTAAATTTTAAAACAAAAAAAAATGAAAAAACTTTATGTACTAATTGCAGTCACTACATTGTTCATTAATATGCAGGCTCAAACTTTTGATTGGGCAAAACGTGAAGGGCTGTGGGCTTATGATTATGGATACGGCATTACAACAGACAATATGGGAAATGTTTATGTTGCCGGAAAATATGAACAGGATGCTAATTTTAGTGGTACTATATTGCCATGCCCACCTCCTGATTGCAACCACGACATTTGGGTAGCACAGTATTCCTCTACCGGTACTTTAAACTGGATAAGAACTGCTGGCGGCCAATCAGGTGATTATGCTTGGGATATCGCTTGTGATAATTCTTTTCTATATGTTGCAGGGGAAATTGAAGGAGTAAACGAAACGATTTATTTTCCAGGAAGCCCAATTACACTTACTTGCCAGGCATCCAACGATATTTTTGTTGCTAAATATGATCTTACCGGAAATTTGCTTTGGGCAAGACGCGCAGGCGATGATTATTATGATAAAGCTCTCGGAGTTACGTATGACAATTCAGGAAATGTTTACATCTGCGGTTTATACAACACCAAAGCTGTCTTTGGCGGAACTACAACCATTAATTCAGTAGGGCAAAGCGATATTTTTATTGCCAAGTACGATGCTAGCGGAACTTTTTTATGGGTAATGTCTGCAGGCAGTACCGGAAGAGACGAAGCAAAATCAATTAAATGTGATGCTGCAGGGAATATTTACGTCTCTGGAATGTATTCACAGGGATGTGTTTTTCCCGGAGAGCCCGCATTAACCACTTATAATAATACGAATTGGTATGATAGTTTTTTAACAAAGATATCTCCTGACGGTGTAGTGCAATGGGTAAAAACATCAGGTGGTGATTTTGATGATGTTGCATGGGGTGTAACCCTCGACAATGCAGGCAAGATATATATAGCAGGAGAATATAATGGGTATGCATCTTTTAATCCGAGCTCTACTATAGCATTAACTACTTCAGGTATGGCAGACGTGTTCGTTGCCTGTTACGATGCTTCGGGAAATGTTCAATGGGCAAAATCAGCAGGCGGACCGTTGGTGGACAGAGCTCGCGGAATTGGAACCGATGGAACAAATATTGTAATTACCGGACAGTTTGGTTCAACAGCTTCATTTGGACTTTTTCCATTAACTGCGGCAGATAGTTCAGACATATTTTTTGCCTGTCTCGATAATTTCGGAAATTTTATTGCAGCCTCATCTGTTGGTGGACCTGCTGATTCCCTTGAAACACTCGGTTATGAATCTGGAATTGCAATTTGTGCAGAAGCGAACGGAAATGTGTATGCTACTGGATCATTACTTGACGGAGGTGTCTTTGGAAGTACTTCCTATACAGAATATGGAAGGACAGATGTGTTTGTTACCAAAATATCACAGCTGACAGGAGTGGGTGATTTAGTGATAAATACAATTAGTATTCCTGTTTATCCAAATCCAAGTACCGGCAATTTTACATTTGATGTACGTAAATTGTCAGGACGACTTACAGAAACAACTGTATTCAATTACCTGGGACAGGTAGTTAATACAAAATCGAATCATTCTTCCTCTGAAATAAACATCGACCTTTCGAACGAACAAAAGGGTGTTTACTTTGTTGAGATAAAAGATGGAGATCGGTCAGTATCAAGGGGGAAAATAGTTCTGCAATAAATATTGGTTATGCTAAAGGATTTGTCCGAAAGACTCCTTCGAGAACCCCGTAAGGTTCAACAACATTCTGAAGCATAACCAGCCTAATAAGTTTTACTCTCCGGAGGGGCTTCGGCCCTTTCGGGGAGATAACTCTAAAAAATAAATATGAAAAGATTACTACTACTTTCTTTAACACTCTTTGCGCTGAATTTATTTTCACTATCTCAAACATTTCCTGATGAAATGCATATGTCTGCTGATGGGCGCATGCTACTGCTTGGCGATTTGCCCAACACAGGGCTTTACAATCAATCGCAGATAAAAAAAATATACCTCACTTTTTCTCAACCCAATTATTGGGCTCAGCTCGACAGCAACTACTGGGGATGGCAGAAACTCGAGATCCCCGCTACCATGGTGGTGGATGGAAGTACATATGATAGTGTAGGTGTTCGTTTTAGAGGGCAATCCTCGTTTCAGCAGACACAATCATCTGAGAAAAAACCTTTCGGCATTTCTCTCGATTATGTTCATTCCAAACAGGATATCATGGGACGGAAATCGCTGAACCTTAACAATTGCTTTCAGGACCCATCTTTCATAAGAGAAATTTTTTATCAGAACCAGATTAAGAAACATATTCCTGCTGCAAAGTCTGCATACGTGGAGCTATACCTTAACGGTGCTTATTGGGGATTGTACCCTAGCGTTCAGCAGATCAATAAGAGCTTCTATAAAGATTGGTATTTGAGTGCAAAGGGTACGAGCTGGCGTGCGGATCGCATCAGTGGCACAGTAACTCCTTATGGCGATGGCAGAGGAGGAGTGAATTATCTGGGAACAGACACGCTGGAATACCAGAAAGAATACATAATAAAATTTTCTGATAAGCAAAATCCATGGGATGACCTGGTGAGCACCTGCGATGTGCTAAACAACACTCCGCTTGCAAATCTTCCGGCATTGCTTCCGGGAAAATTAGATATTGACCGTACGTTATGGTTCTTGGCAAGTGAGATCCTGTTCTCAGATGATGATAGTTATATTCAGAAAGGCAGAATGGATTATTTTATGTATTGGGAGTCAGAAACGGGTCGCATGGCACCTCAGGAATATGATGGGAATACAGTGATGAACCCAGCGTTTCAGAACTGGAGCCCGTTTTATCATGCCGACAGTATAAACTATCCGCTAATGAACCGTTTATGTGCAGTGCCTGAATACAGGCAGCGTTACCTTGCGCATTTTAGAACAATACTTAATGAATATTTTACTTCTTCGTCTGCTGATGCCATCATTGATTCCTATGCAGCTCAGATAAATTTATTCGTTATGAACGACCCGAAGAAACTCTATACGTATGCAGATTTTCAAAACGAAATATCGGTGCTGAAGAATTTCATCATTGCCCGAAGAAATTCTGTTAATTCCAATTCTGAAATTGCAGAAATTGCGCCTGTGATATCTAATGTTGCCTGGTATACTGGTGGAACACCGTGGATAACTCCGGGTATTGGTCAGGGTGCTACGGTAAGGGCCAGCGCAACCTGTGTTTCCGGTATAAATCGGATGACCATGTATTACTCCAATGCGATAGTAGGAAATTTCACAAAGGTACAGATGTTGGACGATGGATTGAGTGATGACGGAACTGCAGGTGATGGTATCTATGGGGCAGCTATTCCGGGACAATTGTTCGGATCATGGATCCGGTTTTATGTTGAAGCAACTGCTAATAACACTGCACGTTCTGTTTCATACGAACCGGTAGGCGCTGAGCACAATGTATATGCCTACATGATAGGTGGAGTAGGTGTAGGGGAGGTCCAGGATTTGGAAACTTTTATGAATCTGTTCCCGAACCCCGCCAACAGCACTGTTGAAATTGTGGTAGGCAGTAATTTTGAACAGGAACTAAAGATCCTGAATACCACGGGGCAGCTAGTTCATAAAGAAAAATTTATTCAAACTGTCATTGTCGATATTCTTTCGCTTCCTTCGGGCTTGTATTTTGTACAATGCGGAAACCTAAACAAGAAATTAGTAATACAGCATTAAGAAAGTAGTGTATTCTTCACCCACTTCTTTCCCTCTTTAAACTGTTTTAAACTGGCTATTAACGAATAAAGTTGAAAGTAGCTAACTGCTTATTTACCTTTAAGTATTAATCAATTAAAATAAGAATAATGAAACATTTAAAAATCAGTTGCTTAGCTTTATTTTCCACAGGGCTTTTATCAGTAAATACCTTGCATGCACAAGATACAACTATCACTAGAAAAATAACTACTACAGATACAATTGTTAGTGAAAGTGCAATGGTACAGGATTCATCAGCAAAAACGACTGCTGGAGGGAAATTACGTACATGTGAACTTGGAGTTCGATACCTACCCTCTTTTACTGCTTTATCGCTGACAACTAATAACGGTGATGTTGCGCTGGGAAGCGCCACTATGAATAACGGATTCGGAGTTAGGTTTGGTTATAATATGTCTAATTATATAGGTTTAGAGGCAGAAATAAATTACGAGCAAGTAAATCAGAAATACAAAGATCAGGGATTAGACCAGCAAGTAAGCATCAAATATATTAATATACCTGTGCTGCTTTCTATGAATACAAATAAAACTGCGCCTGTATTTTTTGGTGTAGTTGTTGGTCCTCAGTTTGGGATTAATATGGGCTCAAGTTTAAATAGCAACAGCAGCAGCAATACAGATACTCTTCATGCTGTACTTGCAGTGAAGCAGGGCGATGTGGGTTTGGCTTACGGTGCAGGCTTTGGAATTGCACTGAATCCGGAACATACTATTCGATTAGATTTCGGATTTAGAGGTGTATATGGTTTGGTGAATATGAGCGGCAGTCCAGCCGGAGATAATTCATATTACGTAACCGTGAAAGGATCAAGGAGAGTTTATGGCGGATATATAGGAATAACATTTTTGTTCTGATAATTACAATTTATAATTGTCGCATGAATCTAGTATGGCTAAATCGCTGCCCCCATTCATTTTTTGGTACGGTAAGCTTTTAATCATTAAACCGATTTTTTCTAATAAATGGTCGTAGCAGTAAATTTAGGTTTACATATATTTGTGAGAAAGTGTTTAATGGAAATATAAGTTAACTAAAACAAAAAAACCAGACATTGTGTTGTCTGGTTTTTTTGTTTTTTGAATTAAATATAATTACTGAATAACAATTTTACCTGTTGCTATAGCTTCTGTAGCAGATTGTATTTTGTAAAAATATATTCCAGCAGGTAATCCATCACGAGTTAAAGAAAGTGTTTTAATGCCTTTTTGAATTGTATTGTTTCTAACTTCCTTTCCATAAAGATCAAATAATTGGAAAGTAGATTCCGTAGAGCTTTCTATATTTAGTTGTATGGTAGCAGAAATGCTGAAAGGGTTAGGGTAGATGCTTACATTAGGATTGTTGTATGCCCATTCGCTAATTCCTAATCCAGAAATGATTACAGTTTTAGTAATCGTATCACCACCGCAAGAATCTGATACAATTAATTGTACAACAAATGATCCATTAGAAGTGTAAGTATGTGAAGGACTTGTTAAAGTACTGTTTGTCCCATCACCAAAACTCCAAGAACTAGTTCCATTGTTGCTTACTGATGTGTTTGTAAACGTAACAGTTCCTCCATTTATCACGGACGTGAAATTTGCAACAGCTGGAGATGCTATTGAAACTGTTCCGGTTGATGAAGTAGAGGAAGAACACTTGCCGCTCTTTACTTCAGCTCTGTAAAGCGTTGCGATAGTCATTCCAGAAAATACTTGTGTGTTGGTTGTGTTAGCAATGCTAGACCAGGTTGCTCCGCCATTGGTTGATTTTTCCCAATATAAAATACTGCCAGTAAACCCACTAAGCGTTAAAGTTCCGGAAGTAATGCTATCGCATACCGTTGTGCTTCCTATAATTGTTCCACCAACAGATGCTGGATTTACTTCAATAGAACCAAATGTAGAGTTAGCCGTTGTGCAAGTTCCGTTTTGTATCACAGCTCTATACAAAGTTGTAGTAGATAAGTTTGTATAATTCTGTATTGCAGATGTATTTGCGATAACAGTCCAAGAAATTCCGCCATCTGTTGAAGATTCCCAATTTAATATTGATCCTGTAAATCCACTAAGCGTTAAAGCGCCACTATTTGTACCTGTACAAACTGTATCATTTCCAGAAACTGTACCACCAACCGATGGAGATGAAATGTTAATTGTAGACAAAGAAGAGTAAGCTGGATTGCAACCTCCGTTTTGTACAACTACTCTATACTTTGTAGTTTGTGTAAGGTTTAAATAATTTTGAAAATGATTTGTATCTGCAACGGTTATCCAAGTTACACCACCATCGATAGATTTCTCCCAACGTATAACATTGCCTGATTCTCCAGAAAGTACAATCGTGCCTTGATTAAGTCCATTACAAGCAGAAACAGTTGTAGGGCTAAGCGTTCCTCCGCCAGATAATGGAAGCACAGTAACAGTTACATTGGCAGAATAAACACTTGGGCAGCCGTTGGAGTTAACTTCTGCTCTAAATAAAGTTGTTGCAGTTAAGTTAGAGTAATTGTAAACTGCAGTTTTAATATTTATGTTTGCCCAAGTAACACCGCCATTTATTGAGGATTGCCATCTTACTATAGAGCCAGAATAACCACTTAATATCATACTGCCATTATTTGTTCCACTACAAACAGTAGCATTGCCGCTTACTGTACCTCCTGCAGGTGTGGGACTTACAGTAATGGTGATAATGTTAGAATATTTTGAAGCACATATTCCGCTTTGAACAAGCACTCTGTATTGAGTATTTGTAGTAATGTTAGAATAACTTATAGAGTCGGATGTATTTGCAACTACGGTCCAATTTAAACCGCTATTAATTGAATATTCCCACTGAACAATATTTCCTACATAGCCTACTAAAGATAGCTGACCACTATTGAGTCCACTACAAACTGTAGCTGTTCCTGATAATGTTCCTCCTACAGAAACCGGAAAAACAATTACATCAATTTCTGAAGAGTTTGCTGCTGCACAAGAACCACTTTGAACTACCGCTCTGTATTTAGTAGTAGTAGTAATATTTGCAAAATTGTAAAAAGTATTAGTGTTTGTAATATTTGTCCACGTTGCACCTCCATCAATCGAAGACTGCCATCTTACAATATTTCCAGAATGGCCACTTAAGAAAAGAGTTCCGCTATTTGTTCCTGCACAAACAGTATAGGACCCAGAAACAGTACCGCCAACTGAAACAGCATCTACTGTAATAGTAGCAACAGATGATTTAGCGCTAGGACAAGTTCCGCCTGATATCGTTGCTCTATAGAATCGGGTAGTTGAAAGGTTGGTATAGGTTTCACTATTTGTAGTGTTTGCAATGGTTGTGTATGATGATCCCCCATTTGTAGAGTATTCCCAATTTGTTATTGCGGAATAATTTCCAGATAATGTTAATGTTCCTCCATTGGCAGATGCACAAACAGTGGCATTGGATGAAACAGTTCCCGATGGTGCAGCATCAACTGAAATCAAAGTTGATGAAGAATTTGCATTTGGACACGATCCGCTAGAAACTTCGGCTCTAAACTCAGTGTTGGCAGACAAGTTTGAAAAATTATAGGAAGTAGAAGTGTTTGTAATATTTGTCCACGATGAACCGCCATTTGTAGATGATTGCCACCTAACGACAGATCCTGTTTGTCCAGTTAATAGAATTGTACCGCTATTAGAACTTGCGCAAACTGTTGTTGTTCCTGATGTTGAACCGCCTACTGAAGCTGGGTCAACAGTAATCGTTGCTACCGAAGAATTATTTGCAGGGCAAGCTCCATTAGTAACGTTTGCTATATATATTGTTGTTGTAGTTAAGTTGCTGTAAACTTGACTAGCAGTTGTATTTGCAATAGGCGTATATGAGGATCCTCCATTAGTTGAAAATGCCCAGCTATTTATTGAAGTATAAGTTCCAGATAAAGTTAAAGTTCCGCCATTCACACCCGAACAAACAGTTGCATTAGCTGAAATTGAACCTGAAGATGCAGCATCCACAACTACTTGAGCATATGCAGAATATGTATTTGGAAACCCAACCATAGATATTTCTGCTCTATATAATGTTGTAGAAGTTAGGTTTGAGTATGTGTAAGTAAGAGATCCTCCCGTTGATCCAATATTTGACCAAGAGCTACCGCCATTTGTTGAGGATTGCCATCTTACGATAGTGCCAGATTGGCCACTAAGGGTTAGTATATCGCTGTTAGTCCCACTGCAAACCGTTGAACTTGATGGATTAATGACACCACCTACCGGCTGAGCAAAGCAAACTGCATATGAAATAATCAATAGAGAAAGAGTAAAAATATTTTTCATTTTAATGAGTTTTAATTTGGATGTTAAGTGAGTGCTTTCGAGTTTCTTTTATGTAACAGTTTGCGAAATTACTATAAATCTTACTTAGGAGTATATATATATATAGGAAAAAAGGAATACTGCTTAAAATTCAGCCAATTTTCAATAGTACTATTAATGATTAGTCTAAAAGAGGCAGCTCTATATTGTCGTTTACTATAAAAGCTCCAGGAAACTCTGATGAAATTTCTTGTAATACTTTATATGCTTCTAATTTAGTTCTAAAGTCGCCAATCCTTATTTTAAAATAAGGCTGTTGATAATCTAGGTAAGAAGGAATATTAGAGTATTTAGCAGAAAATTTTGTTTTTATTTCTAATGCTTTAGATTTATCAGGGCCAAAATGTATTTGAACTCTGTAGCCTTTAATTTTATTTTTTGTTGACTCGTTAATAAGAATGTGTTTCAAGACAAGTTCGTTTAGTCTAATGTCTTGAATGATATTACTGTCAGCAGCAAATTGTCTTAACGAATCAGATGATTGGGAAAAGCCCAATATAGATGTAATGAGAGTCATAAATATAGTGGTGATAAACTTCATAATCTATTGCAAACCTACATCATTTTAGTATCCAATTAATCAAAAATCGCCCCAAGTATTAATAGTTATTGTCATTAAATATAGCATCTAATGTATCTAAAAGCATTATTATTTGTTAATAACTCAATAAAAAAATAAAAATATTTTAATTGGGATTAAGTATTTCTTATACTTTTGTTACGCAATTGTCACAGAATTTTTGCTCTTTTTTATTGACAAAACTTATCTTATGAAATGCTTTGCATTAGCTAACACGATTAGAAAAACAAAAAAAATCGTGAATATTTATTTTATAAATCTCAATAGGCAATTTCTCCTCAATTTATTTTTTCTTTTATTCTTTTCAGCATCATTTATTTCTCAGGGTTTTGCTCAGCCAGATGCAGGAAAAATATTTAAGCAAAACTGTTCTCGATGCCACCGTACCGATGACCAAAAACTTACTGGCCCAGGATTAAAAGGTGTTGCTGATAGAGTTCCACAGCCTGCGGATGAATGGCTTTTCAAGTGGATTAAAAATAATAAAGAAGTATTAAAGTCTGGCGATGCTTACGCAAATAAAATGTTTGCCGATAATGGGAAGCAGAACATGGATGTGTTTGATGGAGTTATTTCCGATGAAGAAATAAAAGCGATAATTGAATATATTAAAAACCCACCTGTAGAAAAAAAGGAAGTAACTGCTGATACGCATGCAGCATCTGCGCATAAAGAAGATAAGGGATTAAGCAAGTTTGCGGTTTTATTAATTATCGCAATTTCGTTATTAGTATTGGTATCAGTTCTAGGAGGTGTAAAAAAACATCTTCAGGATAGCATAAACATAAAGAAAGGATTAAAACCAACTGAGCCTAAAAGTCTTAAGGCTTGGGCGTCTGCAAATAAGCGTAAAGTAGCTTTAACAGGTATATTTCTTGTTCTGCTGAGTGCAAAACTTGCGTATGAAGGGTTGATGTCAATTGCGGTTGATCAAAATTATTCACCGCCTCAGCCTATTAAATTTTCTCACCAAATACATGCAGGAAAGTTACAAGTGAATTGTGTATATTGTCATTCAGGTGCAGAAAAAGGAAAAATAGCGGGGGTTCCATCTGCTAACGTTTGTATGAACTGCCATAAAGCAGTTTCAGAAGGACCTAAGACTGGTAAAGTGGAAATAGCTAAAATTTATGACGCTGTTGGATGGGATCCTGCAACAGGAAAATATACTAATCCAGAAAAACCTATAAAATGGATTCGTGTACACTCATTACCAGATTTTGCTTACTTCAATCACTCTCAACACGTTGTTGTTGGAAAACAAGATTGTAAAAATTGTCATGGAGATGTTGCTACAATGGATGAAGCAAAACAAGTTTCTCCTCTTACTATGAGTTGGTGTATAGATTGTCATAGAAAAACAGAAGTACCTGGTATGGCAACCAATCCTTATTACGAAGAATTACACGCGAAACTTAAAGAAAAATATAAAGGAGAACCTATCACAGTTGCAAAGATGGGCGGTCTTGATTGTATTAAGTGTCATTATTAGTCATAACAAAACAATAAGGTATACTATTTATGAAAAAGTATTGGCAATCACTGGATGAACTCAAAGAAACTCCCGAGTTTCTTGATTCTAAAAATAATGAGTTTGCCGAAAATGTTCCTACTTCTGCATTAGGAAGAAAATCAATAAGTGAGCAAAACAAATCTGACGATGGTTTTTCTCGTAGAGACTTTTTGAAAATTATGGGCTTCTCCGTTGGAGCAGCTACGCTTGCTGCCTGCGAAAGACCTGTTACTAAAACTATTCCTTATGTAATTAAACCAGAAGAGATAACTCCTGGAATAGCTAATTGGTATGCATCAACCTATTTTGATGGACATGATTACTGTCCTGTTTTAGTTAAAACAAGAGAAGGGCGTCCAATTAAAATTGAAGGCAATAAACTTTCTAAAATATCTCGTGGAGGAACCAGCGCACGCGTGCAAGCATCTGTATTGTCATTGTACGATTCAGAAAGATTTAAAACACCATTAACAAAAGGGGCAGAAACTACTTGGAGTGCTGCAGATAATGCTGTCTCTGCTAAGCTAGATGATGTTACAAAGTCAGGAGGAAACATAAGAATTCTTTCTTCTACAATTATTAGTCCTTCTACAAAAAGTGTAATTGCAAACTTTAAAGCAAAATATCCTTCTACCAGACATATTGTATACGATGCTGTTTCTTATAATGCCATCGCAACGGCAAATAATGGCGTTATACCATCGTACAATTTTGAGAAAGCTGATGTTATAGTTAGTTTCTCTGCAGATTTTTTAGTGAACTGGCTTTCTCCTGTTGAACATGCTTGGCAATATGCACAAGGCAGAAAATTGAATAAAGGAAAGAAAACATTATCTAAACATGTTCAGTTCGAAACCATATTATCTTTAACTGGTAGTAACGCAGATTTACGTGTTCCTATTAAGCCTTCGCAAGCAGGTGTAGCTGTTTTAAATCTCTATAATGCGCTAGCAACCCTTGCTGGAGAAAATTCACTTTCGGTTTCTAGTAAGATAAAAGAAAAAGAAATTGCAGATTCAGCAAAATGGCTATGGAACAACAAAGGAAAATCAGTTGTTGTTTGCGGAGTGAATGATCCTGCCATTCAAACTGTAGTTACTGCAATAAATAAAATGTTAGGAAATTATGGTTCTACTATTGACGTAGCTAATTATTCAAACCTACATCAAGGAAATGACGCTCAATTTGCTTCTCTTGTTGAGGAGATGAAGAATGGAAAAGTGGATGCGTTGATTATTTACAATAGCAATCCTGTATATTCAGCACCTGGTTTTGCAGAAGCAATAAAAAAAGTTGGATTTAAAGTTTCATTTGCTAATAGCATGGATGAAACATCGGCATTATGTGATTATGTTTGTCCGGATCATCATTATTTAGAATCATGGAATGACTCAGAGCCACAAAGAAATCAATTTTCTTTAACTCAACCTACCATATCGCCAATTTATAATACAAGGTCTGCACAAGAATCTTTAATGAAATGGAGCGGTAATAATTCAGATTATCATTCTTTTATTCAAGCTACTTGGGAACGACTTCTTTTTCCAGCAGCACTTGGGTTTACTCAACATTGGAATGAAAGTTTACATAATGGAGTAGCAGAAATAATACCAGTACCTATTGATTTATCTGCTCAGAAACCAAAAGCTACTGTAGCAGAAAAAGCAAACTCATCTGCCGATGTAATTCCTGAAAAAGAAATAAAGGCGGAGGCTAAAAGTATCTCTTTGAGTGAATGCGCCTCGCAAATTGCAAGTATTAAAGGCGGTGAGATAGAATTGGTGTTATACGAAAAAACTGGAATGGGCATTGGTAATCAATCAAACAACCCTTGGCTTCAGGAATTTCCAGATCCGATTTCAAAATGTACATGGGATAATTATTTAACCATGAATCCTTCCGACATGCAAGGAAAGTATTCACTTCTTGAGCGTGGTAATCATAAAGGCGATGTAGTTGACTTAAGTGTAAACGGTAAAACAATTCAAGTTCCTGTGTTTCCTCAACCAGGTCAAGCGCTTGGAACAGTTGGGCTTGCTTATGGTTACGGTAGAACAAATACCGGAAAAGTAGCAAATGAAGTTGGGAAAAATGCTTTTGACTTTGCTCAGCTTAAAGATGGATATATTGGTAGTTCTGTTACTAATGTTTCTGTTAGTGCAGCAACTGGTGATAAACATGAGTTTGCTTGTACACAAACTCATCACACAATGATGGGTAGGGAAGCTATTGTTACCGAAACAACGCTTGAAACATATAATGGAAAACCTAAAGAGGAATGGAATCCTGCTGTTTTAATTTCGACTATAGATAAAGAAGGACATCATACTAAATCTACTACACAAGAAGTAAACTTATGGGATAATCACGATAAGCCTGATCATCGTTGGGGGCTTTCTCTTGATTTGAATTCTTGTATTGGCTGTGGTTCTTGTGTTATAAGTTGTTCTGCAGAAAATAATGTTCCTGTCGTTGGAAAAAAAGAAGTAATGAATGTTCGTGAAATGCACTGGATCCGCATTGATAGATATTATTCTTCCGATATGACCATGGAAAAAGGGGAAGAGGAAGGAAAGGGATTAATTAGTACTTACAGAGAAATGGAAACTGCTTCTGAAAATCCAAGAGTGGTGTTTCAACCTGTTATGTGTCAGCATTGTAACCATGCTCCTTGCGAAACTGTTTGCCCTGTTCTTGCAACAACTCATAGCTCTGATGGATTAAACCAAATGATTTATAATCGTTGTATTGGTACTAGGTATTGCGCTAATAACTGTCCATACAAAGTAAGACGCTTTAATTGGTTTCAATACGATAGTAATGCAGATTTTGCTGCTGTGAATCCAGCTTCATGGGCAAATGAACTTGGCAGAATGGTATTAAACCCAGATGTTGTTGTGCGTTCTCGTGGAGTAATGGAAAAATGTACCATGTGCGTGCAACGTATTCAGGAAGGCAAATTAAATGCCAAAAAGCTTGAGAAAAAACTTATGGATGGAGAGATACAAACTGCTTGTCAGCAATCTTGTCCAACAAACGCAATTTCTTTTGGAGATCTTAACAATTCTACAACAGAAATTAGCAAGCAATTTGAAGATGATAGAAGATATCTGCTTTTAGAAGAAGTAGGGGTACAACCTAATGTATTTTATTTAACAAAAGTTAGAAATTCGTAGTTAAGAACAGAAAATTAATAATTGAATAAAGCTAACGTAAACTTATGTTCAAAGAATCATCCATACGCGAACCACTAATCTTAGGAGATAAGATTTCCTATCATCAGATTACTGAAGATGTGGTTCGTCCAATTGAAGGCAAAGCAAACAAATTGTGGTGGGCTTGTTTTTCAGTTGCTGTTGTAGCTGCTATTTGGGGCTTTAGTTGTTTAGCATATACTGTAGGAACTGGAATTGGTGCCTGGGGTGCAAATAAAACAGTAGGTTGGGCGTGGGATATCACCAATTTCGTTTGGTGGATTGGTATTGGTCATGCGGGAACACTTATTTCAGCTGTGTTATTATTATTTAGACAGCGTTGGAGAATGGCAATTAATAGATCTGCAGAAGCCATGACTATTTTTGCGGTAGTTTGTGCGGCAATTTTTCCTGTTTTCCATATGGGTAGAGTTTGGATGGCTTATTGGGTTATGCCAATTCCAAATCAGTTCGGATCTCTTTGGGTAAACTTTAATTCACCTCTTCTTTGGGACGTATTTGCAATTACAACTTACTTTACTGTTTCTGTAATATTTTGGTACTTAGGATTAATTCCAGATTTTGCAATGATTCGTGATCGAGCAAAAGTTGCAGGAAACAAAGTAAATGAAATGATTTACCGCATCCTTAGTTTTGGTTGGAGTGGAAGAGTAAAAGATTGGGTTCGATTTGAGGAAGTATCTTTAGTTCTTGCTGGATTATCTACCCCATTAGTATTCTCGGTACACTCTATTGTTAGTATGGACTTTGCTACTTCTATTGTTCCAGGATGGCATACAACTATTTTTCCTCCTTATTTTGTTGCAGGTGCAATTTTTTCAGGATTTGCTATGGTATTAACACTTGTGCTTATAATGCGTAAAGTACTTAGTTTAGAACGTTACGTAACTGTTAAGCATATTGAGTATATGAATATCATCATCATGCTTACAGGATCAATTGTGGGCGTTGCATATTTAACTGAACTTTTTATCTCTTGGTATTCTGGAGTTGAATATGAGTCATATGCATTTATAAATCGATTCTCTGGACCTTATTGGTGGGCGTATTGGTCCATGATGACTTGCAATGTTATATCTCCTCAATTGTTTTGGTTCAAAAAAATAAGAACTAATTTAGTTGCAACTTTTATCTTATCGATTATTGTAAATATTGGAATGTGGTTTGAGCGATTTGTAATTATTGTCACTTCAATTCACCGCGATTATTTACCTTCTAGTTGGACAATGTATACTCCTACTTGGATTGAAGTTGGAATTTACGTTGGAACGATTGGATTCTTTTTTACTTGTTTCCTTGTGTTTGCTAGGGTTTTCCCAGTAATTGCACAAAGTGAGTTAAAAACAATTATGAAGATGTCTAGTAAAGATTATAAAAATAGACCTGATAATCATCACCATTAATAAACTATGAATACACAAGCTATACATGCGATTTACGATGACGATGAGGTGTTGGTAAGCGCTGCGAAAAAGATTCACGCTGCTGGAATAAAAGTAAAAGAGGTATATACTCCTTTTGCTGTGCACGGTCTTCCAGAAGCATTACATACACCGCGTACTCGTATTGCAATTTGTGCTTTTATTTTTGGAATAACTGGAACTACGTTGGCTTGCTTAGGAACATGGTACTTTATGATAAGTGATTGGCCTATGGATGTTGGCGGAAAACCCAATGGTACACTTTATCATAATATTCCTTCATTTATTCCGGTAATATTTGAGTTTACTGTTTTTTGTGCTGCACATTTAATGTTTTGGACGCTGTTATTCAGAAGTTGGCTTTTTCCTGGAGTAACTCCTAAAAATCCTGACCCAAGAACTACAGATGACAAATTTTTGGTTTGGATTGAAACTAGTGATGTTGAAAAAGTTTCTCACTTGCTTAAAGAAACCGGAGCTAGTGAGATAAAAATTATATAATACAAGTTTATGTATCAAGAAAGTATTATGAAAAGTAACATATTTGAAACATTCAAAATGCGTATGAAGCTAAATGCATTATACCTTGTTTTAATTACATCGTTAATCGCCCTTTCTTCATGCAATAACGTTCCTAACAGTCCAGGATGGGAGTACATGCCAGATATGTATCGCTCCTCGTCTTATGAAACTAATGGATATAATTCTTTGTTTGCAGATAGTATGACAAACAGACAACCTGTATCAGGAACAGTTTCTCAAGGATGGGTTGCAAATTCAGCATATTCAACTGTGAAGGCACCTTATCCATACAAGAATGATAGTGCTGGATACGAAGATGCTGGAAAGTTTTTTAGAAATCCTTTTAATGCCTCGCCTGAAATAGTAGCACAGGGGAAAGAGAAGTATGAGAAATATTGTATACAATGTCACGGAAGTGCTGGTAATGGAGATGGGTCTGTAGTTGAAATTGGTAATTTCCCACCGCCACCAGCATATAGTTCAGCTCAATTAAAAAATCTTCCTGAAGGAAAAATGTATCATACGCTACAGTATGGTAAAGGGATGATGGGATCACATGCATCTCAACTTACTGCTGAAGAGCGTTGGAAAATATTGCGATATGTACAAACTTTACAAAATCCAGGTGGGTCAGTTGCTACTGCAGTTGTTGCTTCGTCCGATTCGACAAAGAGCCTTGCACTACTTGATAATCACTCAGCAAATAAAGATACAACAGTTATAAAGAAATAGAAAGTATGAGTTTAACCTATTCATTTTCTGACAAATCAAAAAAAATTCTCTTCGCAATGATGGGAGTTGGTCTATTGGCTATTGTGTATGGAGTGGCTGTTGGCATTCCTGGACAGCGCATCTGGGCAAACCTATTAGTGAACATTTTTTTCTTTCTTTCTATTGGCTTAGGAGCTACCTTTTATTTGGCAAAAAAATATGTATCTGAAGCAGCATACGCCATAGTATATAAGCGAGTATATGAAGCTATTAGTGGTTATGTAACTGTAGGAGCAGGATCTTTATTGCTTTTTCTTTTGATGGGCTTCTTGCATTTTCATCATATCTATCATTGGATGGATTCAGACGTTTATAATCCAGAGAGTGAACATTTTGACAAAATTATTGCGGGTAAGGCTCCATACTTTAATACAATTTTTTTCTGGGGAAGGATGTTGTTATTTTTTGGGCTTTATATTTTTGCTCAGCGTACTTTTAGAAAGCGTTCATTAGAAGAAGACTTGACTGGCGACTTTAATTTATACCGAAAATGCATAACAACATCTGCATGGTTTTTAGTGGTTTTTGGTTTTACCTCTCCCGTTTTAGTATGGGATGTTATTATGTCTATCGATACGCATTGGTTTAGTACGATGTTTGGATGGTATGTTTTTGCAGGTTTTTGGTGTACCACTATGATAACAATTACTTTGTTTTCACTTCACTTAAAAGGCAGAGGACATTTAGAAGAAATGAACGACAATCATTTCCATGATTTAGGAAAGTGGATTTTTGCATTAAGTGTATTGTGGACCTACACATTCTTTTGCCAGTTTATGCTAATTTGGTATGCTAACATTCCAGAGGAAGTAACTTACTTTCAAGATAGACTTGGCGATTTCGGATACCGCCCATTATTTTGGATTATGTTTTTTATAAATTTAACATTACCATTGATATTATTAATGTCTAGAGACGCAAAGCGTAACATCGGCTTTTTGAAAATAGTAGGACTTATATTAATAGGTACACATTGGTTGGATGTTTTCATTGTTGTAATGCCAGGTTCAGTTGCTGGAAATTGGGGTATCGGTCCACTTGAGATTGGTTTATTTTTGGGATTTGCTGGATTGTTTATTTATGTTGTATTGAATCAACTGACAAAAGCTCCTTTAATGGTGCAAAAGCATCCATTTCTTGAGGAAAGCAAACATCATCAGATTTAAAATTGTTATAGGAGAATATTTAATTTTTTAAACGCTTGACATTTAACTTTTAATATCAGTATGATCACATTTCTAACTTGGGCTGTTGTAGTTTTAGCAATCATTGCGATTGTTAGACTCATGGGCATTTATGAACTTTCTTCAGAATTACGTGGCGGTGCTCCTCAATGGGAGGTTACAGAAGAAGACAATAGGATGAATGCAAGATTTATGATGCTATTTGCAGTTGCATTTTTTGTTTTTTGCATTTGGCAGTTTTTTGAATACAAAGACAAGCTTCTTCCAATTGCCGCATCAGAACATGGCGCTCAGATTGATTGGCTTTTCAATTTTAACATGGTTATAATTGGAATTGTATTCTTTCTTACTAATGCATGTCTGTTTTATTTTGCATATAAATATTATGCAAGTAAAGAAAATCATACAGCTACGTTTTTTCCAGAAAGCCACAAGCTAGAATTAATTTGGACTGTTGTTCCCGGAGTAGCACTAACTGTTATTATCTTTTTGGGAATTAAGACTTGGAATAATATCACTATTCCAGCTCAAGGAGAATCTGTTGTTATTGAGTTATTTGCAAAACAGTTTGACTGGACAGCAAGATATGCTGGGAAGGATAATATTTTAGGAAAAAGATATTTTAATTTAATTACAGATACAAACCCTATGGGATTAGACCCTTCTGATCCAAATGGGTTTGATGATATTGTTGTTCGTAATGAATTCCATATTCCCAAAGGGAAGCAGGTTGATTTTAAACTAGCTTCTAGAGATGTAATCCATAGTGCCTACATGCCACATTTCAGGGCTCAAATGAACTGCCTACCTGGAATGACCACTTCGTTTCATTATGTTCCTACGATCACTACAGAAGAAATGAGGAATAATCCTCAAGTGCTGCAAAATATGAAAGAAGTAAATGAAGTTCTCGCTGAACGTGGACATGAGCCTGCTGAATTTAATTACCTTCTGCTATGTAATAAGATATGCGGCAGCAGCCATTACAATATGCAAATGAATATTATTGTTGATGAAGAAAAACAATACGAAGAATGGATTGCTAAACAGAAAACTAATGGTTCTGAGGCATCAGCTGATGTTTCAAAAAGCGAAGAAAAAATTATTGCTGAAAATAAATAAAAGTATTTAGTAAAAAAAACGTTAGACCTTAATTAAGTAATATTATGTCACAAGCACACGATCAAGCACATAGTGACCATCATCACGATGACCACCATCATGAAGAAAGCTTTATTTCGAAGTATGTCTTCAGTATGGACCATAAAATGATTGCACGCCAGTTTTTGGTAACTGCAATTATTATGGCTTTTGCTGCTATGACCATGTCAACATTGTTTCGCTTACAGCTAGCATGGCCTGATGAGGGATTTGCAATAACTAATTGGATATTAGGTGACAAATGGGCTCCAGAAGGTAAAATGACGCCTGAAATTTATTTAGGCTTAGTTACTATTCATGGAACTATTTTGGTGTTTTTTGTATTAACTGGAGGGTTGAGCGGAACTTTTGCTAATCTTTTGATTCCATATCAGATTGGAGCTCGCGATATGGCTTCACCATTCATGAATATGCTATCCTATTGGTTCTTTCTAATTGCTGCAATTATCATGCTTGCATCTATGTATATTCCTACAGGTCCTGCTTCTCCAGGATGGACAATTTATCCTCCTTTAAGTGCCTTGCCTGAAGCAATGCCTGGTTCTGGACTAGGAATGACTATGTGGCTAATTAGTATGAGCCTGTTTGTGGTATCTGCTTTATTAGCAGGTTTAAATTACATCATTACAGTTCTTAATTTAAGAACTGTAGGTATGACTATGTTACGTTTACCTCTTACAATTTGGGCTCTTTTAATTACTGCTGTATTAGGAGTACTTTCTTTTCCTGTTTTATTATCAGCAGTACTACTTTTAATATTTGATAGAACTATTGGAACTAGTTTTTACTTATCAGATATTTTTATTAATGGACAAGCTTTGGAGTTTTCAGGTGGAAGTCCGATATTATTTCAGCACTTATTCTGGTTTCTAGGGCACCCGGAAGTATATATTATTATTCTCCCTGCTTTAGGAATTATGTCTGAAGTTATTTCAGTTAACTCCCGTAAACCAATTTTTGGTTATAAGGCGATGGTTGGAAGTATTTTAGTTATTGCACTTCTTTCATTTATTGTTTGGGGTCACCACATGTTTATTACAGGCATGAATCCTTTCTTGGGATCTGTTTTTGTATTTACAACTGTATTAATTGCTATACCTTCTGCGGTAAAAGCTTTTAACTACATAACAACACTTTGGAAGGGAAGGATTCGTTTCACACCTGCAATGTTATTTTGTATTGGTGCAGTATCAACATTCGTTACCGGTGGTGTTACTGGAATTATTCTAGCTGATGCTGCATTAGATATTAATTTACATGATAATTATTTCGTAGTAGCTCACTTTCATATTGTAATGGGTTTGTCTGCTATTCTTGCAATGTGTGGTGGTGTTTATCATTGGTTTCCTAAAATGTATTTGCGAATGATGAACAAACAATTGGGATACGCTCATTTTTGGCTTACGTTTATTGCAGCGTATGGTGTGTTTTTTCCACAACATTTTTTAGGACTAGCTGGCGTTCCTCGTAGATACTACACTAATTCTGCTTTCCCTATTTTTGAAAACTTAGTTAGCATTGAGGAAATGAGTACTTGGTTTGCTATTTTAGGTGCCGCTGCTCAGTTCATTTTTTTCTTTAATTTCTTTTATAGCATCTTCCGTGGAGAGAAAGCTCCTAAGAACCCTTGGGGTTCTAATACACTTGAGTGGACTACCGAAGTAGGCCATCATCATGGTAATTGGGGAGCAAAAATTCCTGAAGTACACCGTTGGGCTTATGATTACAGCAAACCCGGTGCTGCAGAAGACTTTATTCCTCAAACAATTCCGCTTGCCCCAGGTGAAAAAGACGGTGGGGAAGGATATTATTAGGTTTTATATTGATAAGTGGGCAAATGGAAAATGTTAAAAGAATTACATAGTTAACTACTGTAGCCCGCCTTAATGCAAATACAATCTCTCCAGACTACTCCTTCGTAGCTGAAAAATTACCGCCCTGTTGACTTTAACATAAGACTGCATTGCGTGACAGCACATGAATAGAAAACGCAAATAAACTGCCATCCACTTAATTAATTCTAAAAAATGAAAAATAGATTCATTGCACTCTTAGGCTTTGTGTTGCTGTTTAGCGTGCAAACCTTTGCAGGTACCTACACCGTAACAGCCACAGGTGATAACGGAGGAACAAACGGGTCAGCCTCAAAAGTTGGGGAGTAGATATAAAAAAATGAATTTCTTTGCAGAAAATAAGTTCCATACAAGACCCTAATTTAGACCTCTTACATCAACTATTCCCAGAGGAGTTGTTCAATTACTTTAATATATCTGAACATCAGATACTTTGTAGTGTTGCAATAAAAGAAGAATATTGGTTAATAGATTTTGAAGAGAAGAACGAATTACCATCTGGGGTTTATTTTATAAAAATGGATTTTGGCGATAAGCATTACACTAAATCTGTTGTTAAATCTAAATAGATTAATTTTACGTTAATGATAAAAAAACTCTCATCGGTCGGCTTAGCCCGATTCTGCATCGTGCAAGTCACAAAATGTCAAGCACATGGCGCATGAGTAGTATTGGGTGTACGTCAAATTTCCTAACCTAAGAAATTAACAATAAGGTATTGACAATCAATGAGTTGCTGATGTAAAAGAGCAAGTGGAAAGTAATTACTTGCAGCCCTAACCAAAACTGCACCCATATGACGTCAAAAGAAAAAGCTTTAAAAATATTTGAAACATATTATACTGAATGGGAAAACAGGGAACAGCGCAATGAAAGCGGCTATGCTTATGAACAGACCTATGTAGAGATGATGCATAAATTACAACAAGCCATTTTACAAAGCAGTGTGGGCGATGTTTCCGAGAATAAGAATATTAAAAAAAAGTCCAAACCAGTATGGGGAAAGTAGAAGTAAACCGAGGGCATCAATTACTGGATAAAGCAGAGCATTTCAGCATTAGTTCGTTTATGCAACAACAAATGTGCTATGTTGGCCAACAACAAGTGTTTGATCAGGCATCGGAAAGCTTTCTGAAATTAACGGGAGTAGCAGTAAGTTCCAAACAAATAGAACGAGTATGTCATCATTATGGCAATCTTTTAGGAATACAACAACAGCAAGCCATAGATGAAGGAGGGCAGGATAAAGCAATAAAAATAACAGGTCGTCATTATGCAATGGTAGACGGAGGAATGGTACTAACACGAGAGGAGAAATGGAAAGAAATGAAACTGGCAAGAATATTCAAGGCAGATGAAATAGTAAAGGTTAGTAAAGACAGAAGTCATATAGGTAACTCTCTGTATGTAGCGCACTTAGGAGGACACCATAAATTTTTTGAAAAAGTAGAACATCATTTAGATGTGATTGCCGATAAGGTATTCATTGCAGATGGCGCAAAATGGATATGGAAGTGGGTCGATGCAAATTATCCGGGAGCTACGCAGATACTTGATTTCTATCATGCTAAAGAACATCTCTGCCAATTTGCGCAATTAACAATCACGGATGAGGTAGAGCGGCAGTCATGGGTAAAACAACAAAGCGATAATTTAATGGATGATGGTATAGGGAAAGTAATAGAGAGTGTAAAAAACATAAATATAAAAACCCAATTAGGGAAAAAAGCTAAAAAAGTCACTTCTGACTTACTATCAAGCTAACCGCCATAGAATGAAGTACAAAACCTATCGAGACAATAAAATGCTCATTGGTAGCGGTGCAATGGAAGCGGCACACAGAAATGTAATTCAACAAAGAATGAAATTATCAGGGCAAAGATGGACCAAGCAAGGGGCACAGAAAATGGCTAACCTTAGGGTCACTTTTAAAAGCAATCAATGGAATAAAGTCGTAGAATCAACTAAAATAGCTGCTTAGGAAATTTGACGTGCACCCATAAAAATGCCTATTAAGTACTATAGTTCGTGTTGTTTAATTTTCATACTTATTTGATAGCGAGGGAGTATTCTTCTTTATTTTTATTACATTCGCCCTCCGAAAATAGATAACGTAAAACAATAATTATTTAAAACTCTTATATCATGGGAAAAGGAGATATCCGCACACGCAGAGGAAAAGTTTGGAGAGGAACGTATGGTGTTACTCGTCCACGTAAATGGAAAAATGCACCACGCCCATCTGCAAAAGCAAGAAAAATTAAAGACTTAAAAGATATTCCTAAGGCAGTTGCTCAGCCAGTTGTAAAAAAGCCTGTAGAGGAAAAAATTGAAAAAGTTGTAGTTGCTGAGACAGTTATTCCAACTCCAGCGGTAGAAAAAATTGTTGTGGCACCTCCGGTTGCTGAAGTAAAAATTGAAGCACCTGTTGAGATTGTTGTAGAAGCTAAGACTGATGAGGCAACTCCAGTTGAGGAGAGAAAAGCCCCTAAAGCTAAAAAAGCAACTGCTAAAAAGCCAGCTGCAAAAAAAGCTGCTAAAAAGAAATAATACTCTTTTAGATATTATAT